>OGPZ01000079.1_pt1 | contig 89306 bp, 87 predicted proteins | sample 1553111 | NCBI WGS metagenome assembly OGPZ01 (sample SAMEA2579968, study PRJEB22360) | human gut metagenome
TGCCCTATGACAGCGATTTCACAATCGGCGTAGATAAGGTTGCAGAGGCAATGGGTGCCGGCTGGAACGTAGGCAATCAGCTGGAGGCAAACTCCGGCGGTAAGGTGGATGAAACAGTCTGGGGCAATCCGGAGATTACCCAGGAACTGATCTCTGCTGTGGCAGACGCAGGATTCACAACCGTTCGTGTGCCGGTTTCTTATCTGGACCGCATTGATGATGCGAACAACTACACCGTAGATTCAGCGTGGCTGGATCGTGTGGAAGAGGTAGTCCAGTACTGTTACAATGAAGGCTTGTATGTCATCATCAATATACACGGCGATGGATATAACACCGTTGAGGACGGCTGGTTTCTGGTAAACGGCGAAGACCAGGATATGATTTGCGAAAAGTACGAGGCAGTTTGGAAACAGATTGCAGAGCGTTTCGCAGACTATGATGAACATTTGATTTTCGAGTCCATGAACGAAGAGTGTGACGGAACATACAACGGCGACCCGAACCGGGAGTATTATGCAAATCTGAACAAGTACAATCAGATTTTTGTGGATACCGTTCGTGACACCGGCAAAAAGAACACCCACCGCTGGCTGCTGGTTCCCGGTTGGAATACCAATGTAGAATATACGGTTGGGGATTATGGCTTTGAAATGCCGACAGATGAAAAATGCTCTGCCGGTGAGAGCCGCATGATGGTTTCCGTGCATTATTATGATCCGTGGGATTACTGCGGCACAGAAGATCTGAAAACCATCCTGTGGGGCGAATACGGTGATAATCTGATTGAGGTCAATGGTTTCCCGAAGATGAACAAGGCAAAATGGGGCGATGAGTCCTATCTGGATGACTTGTTTACCAAGATGCAGGACAAGTTCGTGAAGAATGACATTCCGGTTATAATCGGTGAGTATGGCTGCATTGACAAGTCCTCTGCTTACGCTGATTTCTCCGGTCAGATCCAGGGCAACCGTGCATACTGGGATGGATATGTTGCAGGTAAGGCAGCGTCCATGGGTATGATTCCGGTATACTGGGATAACGGTTTCAATGGCGTATATGGATTCGGTTTGTTCGATCGTAACACCTATGAGCAGACACAGCCGGAGATCATTTCCACAATCATTGAGGCAGTCAAGAATAAGGATCCGAAAGCTGGTCTGGACACAGTTGTAGAAACCAAGACAGAAAAGACCACAGAGGCACACGCTTACATCGGCATTCAGACAGAGATCTATACTTTCCGTAACTCCTGCAGCGATGGAAAGTACGGAAAGGATACCGACTACTTCAATACCTTGATTAAGTGGGGTGACGATGACCAGATCATTGACACCGGTGCAAAGTTCACGGATGCAACGATCACTGAGGACGGCACTTATACTGTTTCTGTAGATGGCTATGACTTCTCTTCGGACAGTAGCAAGCTGAATATGCTGTTTGTCAGCACCGATTTCGCATTCAACAATACGCTGAAGGTCAGCGATGTTGTTGTAAAGTGCGATGACCAGGAAATCGCCATCGACAATCCGCTGGTAATGGCAGACGACCAGGGAAATATGTACATCGAACTGGTGAACATCTATAACACCGATCTGGCAGCGCTGAACTACACGATGCCGAAGGATAGCTTTAGCGTTACATTCACCATCAAGGGAATGGACAGCGTTTTGGCGGCGTAAAGCAAAACTCTAAAATCATATCAAGAAAAGCCGGTTTCTGCGGAATTGCAGAGACCGGCTTTTTGTATGCGTATCCTTATGTATGTATACGGAAATAAAAGAAAAAGCCTTGTTCAGATGAACAAGGCTTTTGATGGGGTGGGAGATGGGATTCGAACCCACGATCTTCGGGACCACAATCCGACGCTTTAACCAGCTAAGCTACACCCACCATATTTGCGTCCCTCAGCGGGACATTTGGCGCGCCTTACTGGATTCGAACCAGTGGCTTACTGCTTAGAAGGCAGTTACTCTATCCAGCTGAGTTAAAGGCGCATTTGGAGCGGGTGATGGGAATCGAACCCACGTAGTCAGCTTGGAAGGCTGAGGTTCTACCATTAAACTACATCCGCATTCAGTAGACAATATTAATTATACTAAATTTATAAATATTGTCAATGTTTTTTGCTAATTTTTTTATTATTTTAATTTTTCTCCCCTAAATGTTCCCATTTTATCTCTGTAATAACATACACCATATGGTGATTTCAATAATGGAATGATGGATGGATCATAATTACAAATAGTATTAAGGTCATAAATGCCAGAGTTTTTAACATCCTTGATATATTCATCGCTTTCCTCTCCTTGAAAGAATCTCCAGCCACTATCTGGATATTTTGGATTTGGTTTTTCTCTATACATATACCCTATCTTGAAGCCTTCTACTGTTATTTTATCTGTTGCTATACATCCACTAGGACCATCCCACTCTAATAGTGGTTTAATATCTTCTCCCTTTAACTTTAATTTTTTCATACTATTTCTCCTTTAAATTATTAAAGCATCCCTTAGGATGCTTTATTTTATTTATTAATATCTATTAATGAATAATATAAAACTAAGTATATTATAACACCTAATGGTATTAATAAAAGAATAATTTGTGATAATATTTGCATTGTTAATACTTCAATAACAAAATTTATTATATAAATAAATAATATTACTAAACTGATTAATGTTATAGATAAAGTGATTATTATATTTTCTTCTCTTTTTTCAAGACTCTTTCCTGCTTCTTTTAGGAAATTTTTATTAGACGTTTTAGAAGCAAAATATAATAGTAGCGCTACTAATAGTATTATTGGGAAAATACATACTAATATTGAAATTAATCCTTTAAATCCAATTAATAATACTTTATCTCTAAAATTTGTACTTACAAGGAAAAATAAGAATACTAAGATGTATGGTATAGATAAAGTGAAATAGAATTGTTTATCTAGTTTTTTATTTTCACAATAGTTCCATGCCAATTTATTATCAACATTACCAACTATTTTCATGACTGCGATTATTATTAATAATATTATTTCAGTATTGATATTTTCTATTATCCAATTTTGATTGAACCCTATTTTTATCCAAATAGAAATAAGTGATGTTGTGGTTAATAAGTTTAGAGTTGTTTTCTTATAACTATCTAATTTCATTTCTATTTCATCTTTATATCTAGGTTCTTTTTTTCTCTTACTTTTTGGTTCAAGAATGATATATCCAATATATATAACTAAAGATATTAACATAACTACTGGACAAGCTAGTATTGCCAGTGTAATAAAATTATGTAAGGATATACTTCCTATATATTTCATAAAATTATTATTTGTAACCATAATATATAAGATAAATATTAATGGGAAGAATAATCCTATTAATACAGATACTAATCTCTCATGTGTCATTCTTAGTCTTCTAAAGTGAAATAATGGAAAACCATTATCTACATTTGAAAACATTCCAACTATTGCGATTATGATGAGACTAATCATCTCCATTGCAATATCACTAAATTTCCAATCAATGTTATTAATCATTGTTGTCCATATTGATAGAAATAATAGAATTACTATTAGATTTAATGTCATTCTTCTATATTTTTGTAATCCAATTGTTTTTTTATCAATACCCTGTTCCCTTTTTTCTTTTTTATTCATACACTCCTCCTACTATATACCTATATTTAACCAAAAAAATGAAAAAATAACAATAGGTGAACCTTATTTTGTTAAATTAATTAGCTAGCAATGATAGGTTTATTTTTCCCTTTTCAACATTAATGCTATCTACATAACAATCTACAATATCTCCTACACTAAATAGCTCTGATGGGTGTTTAATATAGTTTTTACTTAGTTTAGAAATATGAGCAAGTCCATCATCGTGTAATCCTATGTCTATAAATAGACCAAAATCAACTACGTTTCTAACTGTACCTTGTAGTTTATCCCCGACATGTAAATCTTCGATGTGTAAGACATCACTTCTTAAAATTGGTTTAGGCATTTCATCTCTTGGATCTCTTTCAGGAGATGCTAGTGAATCTATAATATCTTTTAATGTGTATTTATCTATTCCTAGTTTTTTACTATATTCATCGATATCTATATTTAGAGAGCTTTTTAGTTTTTCACTACCAATATCATTAACACTGAAGCCCATAATATCTAATAATTTTTTGGCGGCATCATAACTTTCCGGGTGGATACTTGTTCTATCTAAAGGATTTTTTCCATCTATTATTCTCATAAAACCAATTGCTTGTTCATACACTTTAGGAGTCATAGATTTTAGTTTCTTTACATCTTCTCTTGTTTCAAATTTTCCAAGTTTATCACGACTATTTAATATTTCGTCTATTGATTTTTTATTAAGGCCAGATACATATGTTAAAAGTGAACGACTTGCTGTATTAATGTTTACACCTACGGAATTTACAGCTTTACTTACAACAAAGTCGAGAGATTCATCAAGTTTTTTAGGTGTTACATCATGTTGATATAGACCTACTCCAATACTTTTTGGATCTATTTTTACAAGTTCAGAGAGACTATCTTGTAATCTTCTACCAATACTTATAGCACTTCTTTTTTCAACAGTTAAATCTGGAAACTCTGAAATAGCTAATTTACTTGCTGAATAAACTGAAGCTCCTGCTTCACTTACTATTATATATTCTACTTTTCTTTTACAGTCTTTTATAGTATCCGCTATGAACGCTTCACTTTCCCTTGAGGCCGTTCCATTACCTATAGCGATAACATCAACATTATATTTATCAATCAATTCTAGTACTTTCTTTTTACTTTCATCAATTTTATTATGTGGTTCAGTTGGATAAATTACGGCAATTTCTAATGGTTTTCCAGTTTTATCAAGAACGGCAAGTTTAGAACCAGTTCTAAAGGCTGGATCATATCCTAGGACTACTTTTTCTTTGATTGGTGGTGTTAGAAGTAAATGTTCTACATTACTTGAAAAATTATCGATAGCGGTGATTTCAGCTTTTTCTTTTAAGTCAGCTCTTATTTCTCTTTCTACACTTGGTAAAATTAATCTTTTTAGGGAATCTTTTATACTTTCTTTTACAATTTCAGTTACGTAAGATTCTTTATTTTTAATAATTCTTTTTTCTAGATATTCAATTATTTTGTCGTTATCATAATCAATATTAACTGAGATTACACCCTCTTTTTCTGCTCTATTAATAGCCATAATACGGTGAGGTTTAATATATTTAACTGTTTCACTATATTCGTAATACATTTCGTAGGTATTTTTTTCATCAACAGCATTCTTCTTTTTCTTAGTTGTTACTGTTCCATTTTTATAAATAAAGTCTCTAATAAATTTTCTATAGCTGGCATTATCACTAATCCACTCAGCTATTATGTAACTGGCATTTTTTATTGCCTCTTCGGGTGTTTTTACTTTATCATTTATAAATTTAGAGGTTAAGGTATTTAAATCACCCTTTGTGGGAAAGGACATTATTATTTTGGCAAGTGGCTCTAACCCTAAAGCTATTGCTTCTGTTGCTTTTGTCTTTTTCTTTTCTTTAAATGGTCTATATAGATCCTCTACTTCTACTAAACGACTACATTTCATGATGTTTTCTCTTAATTCTTCAGTTAACATTTGTTTTTCATCTATTAATCTAATAACATCTTCTTTACGTGCTAATAAATTTAGTTGATATTCATAAACCTCATTGATTTTTCTAATTTGTTCTTCATCTAGAGCATTTGTTTTTTCTTTTCTATAACGCGCTATGAAAGGGATAGTGTTCCCTTCTTTTAAAAGCTCTAAAACTGTTTCTACCTGTTTTTTTGTAATTCCTTGTTCTTGCGCTATTTGTTCTATTATTACTTCGTTCATTTTATCCTCCATGTATTCTCAGTAAAAAAGAAAAGCTTATACTTTTCTATTGTTATTTTCCTAAACGTAATACTTCAAATTTAACATTTGAGTGTATTCCATAATTTAATCTGGCATATTCTTGACTTTCTACTACTAAATCAAATAAATATTTCTTGTTAATTCCGATATTTGATCCTGCCCGATCTAAAACGATTGCATTATAAATTCCATCTTTGGGATCCGTTATTTTAATTACGGAATATAGTGGAAATGATTTATCTGATGCTAAAATTCTAAGTTCACCATATTGTTTATCATGATAAGTTTTGCCGTTAATTCTTAAGTTATATCCAGATGATGTTTTTCCTTGTTGCTCTACATCACTACTACAACAGTCTCGCCCATAGGCGGTCATATTTCCTGTTAGTACTGTTCCAACGCGAATCTCATTATCATTTTCACTTGTTTTAGGTATAACATTTTCTTGGACTATTTCTTTAGAATTATCAGTTGTGACTTCTTTTTTGGTATTTATTTCTATTTTTGGTGAGTCATCTGTTTTTACTTTTTCTTCGTCTGCTGTTACCTTTTCAGTGTCTTTATCAGTTGGTGTTACAACGTTTAATTTAGTGGTATTTATAGACTTTAAATCATTTGTTATTACGGCCTTATAAGTATTATTAGTTTGTCTACCTATATGATAGATGAGAGAAACTATTATTAAAAATAAAAATATATTTGTTATGTTAATTATTTTTTTCATACTATTCTACTTGTGAACTGATTGAACAGTCATAACCGCTCTTTTCCATTTTTGTTTTGATATCATAAATATTTTTCTGATAGTTGAACTCAGGTGCTGTTCCACTTGCTTCAACATATTTTGACATAGCTGATTTATCTATATCTTTATGAGTATAACTTTCACTAATTGTTAAAATACCTAATGATAGACTACAACTTGTATTTATGCCAGTAACATCAAGGGATGTTGCAGAAGCCATATCACATGCTGCCTTTTTAGTAGCAAGATATGTTTCGTTGGTACTTTCTATTGTTGTAACTAAATTAGAAGTAATTAATTTCTTATTGGTGAATTTGAAGTCTATTTCATAGTATGTATTTGTTTCATCACTATCTTTTTCAAAACTACATGTTAGTATTCCGTTTTCGATTTCTTTAGTACTTGTGCCAGTAGATCCTGTGTTTTGTTTTTTTGATTCTACATACATTGAAATTTCAGGTAAAAAGAACACAAATGCTAGTATAGCAATTAGGAATATAAAGGCTAAAATGTATTTGAAATTGCCTCCTTTTTTAGGTGGAGTTTGATTATTAGTGGCCTGTTGTTGTGTTTGAAGTATTTCTGGTTGGTTTATGGTTGGTGGAACATTATTACTAACAGACTGATTTTGAATAGGTTCATTTGTGTTAGTATTTGTTGATAATGTTTCAATATTGTTTCCTAAATTATTATTTGGCTCATTCATAGTTTTCTCCTTATCTTAATGAATTAATTCTTTCTTGATAATCGTCTCCAGAAAGAATGTAACTTCCTGATACTAACTGAGATGCCTCTATACAATTTTTCTTTGTTTCATCATTAATTCCACCATCAACACTGATAATCGCTTTAGATTTATGTTCCTGAATTAATTTACTGATTTCTTTAATTTTATTTTTAGTTTTTGGCAAGAAGGCTTGTCCGCCTTTTCCTGGTTCAACACTCATAACTAAGATTAAATCTACTAAAGGAAGATATGGGACTAACTCTTTAACCTTTGTTTCTGGATTAATTGCGATTCCTGCTTTAATGGCATATTTTTTTATTAGTTTTAAATTTTGTTCAACGTTTTCACTTTCCACGTGAATAGTTATATATTCAGCGTTTAAATTAGCATATTTAGTAATTAGTTTACTTGCATCTTCTACCATTAAATGAACATCTAATCTTTTAGATGTATATTTATATATTTTTCGCATTTCCTTAAATGGCATAGTCCTTCCTGGAACAAATATTCCATCCATAACATCTACATGGATATAGTCGGTGTCTGTTTCATTTAATAGTTTTAAATCGCGAGCTGGGTTCATACTACTTAAAAATGATGTAGAAATTAACATTTTATCGCCTCTTTTCTATAAATTTAAGATAATCTTCATATCGTGATTTCAATATTTCGTTATTATCAACTGCTTTTCTTATGGAACATTCCTGTTCCTTAGTATGAGTACAACTTGTGTATTCACATTGATAATTTTTGAACTCTTTAAAGGTATTTTCTATTTCTTTTCTTGATGAATCTTCAAACTCTAGTGAAGAAAAGCCTGGAGTATCTAAAACCATTCCATTTTGAACATTAAATAAGCTTACTACTCTTGTTGTGTGTTTTCCTCTTCCTAAGGCTTTTGAAATTTCTCCTGTTTCAAGATTTAAATCAGGGATTATTTTATTTATTAAAGTTGACTTACCTGCACCTGTTTGACCGGTAAACACACTAACTTTTCCTTCTAATAGTTGTTTTAAGGACTCAATGTCTTTATTAGATATTACTTTGTAGCCAATATTTTCATAGTATTTTAAAATAGGTTTTAATTTTTCTAATTCATCCTGTGGAGTAATATCTTCTTTTGTTACACATATTATAGATTCTATGTTATGTAACTCCATTGTTGTTAAAAATCTATCTAACAGGTTAGTTGAAAAAGCAGGACTTACAAGACTAGTAACAATTATTGCTTGATCTATATTACTTACTGGTGGTCTTTTAAACTCGTTTTTTCGAGGAAGGATTTCTTCAATAGTTTTATTTTCTTTTGAGAATATGCAGTAATCACCGACTAGAGGAACTATATTTTTGTTTCTTATTTTTCCTCTACAATGACATGCATAATTTTCGTTGTCGCAATTAACAATATGTGTTTGTCTTATAATTTTTACTATTTGTCCTTCCATAAAAAACCTTTCTTATATTAATTTGTTGTGCTGCTATCGTTTGGCTTTTGTGTTGTTGTATCTGTTTTTTCTTTATATCCTGTTGGACATGTCTCATCTTTTCCTACTGTTTTTGTTTTAGTAGAATCTGTTGTTGAAACACATGTTTTTGTTTCGGTTACTACTTGTGATTTTTTACCGATTGTTATTGTTACACTATCATTATTTTTAACAGTAGCACCTTTTGGTCGTGTTTGACTAATTACTTTTCCAACCTGACTTTCATCGGCTGTTTCTTGATAATTAACATTTAGAGTAACACAATTGTTATTGCACCAAGCTGAGACAGTTTCTTGAGTTTGATTCTGCCAATCAGGGAAAACTACTGGATTTAGTATTTTAAATATGATAGAGTCACCCTTTTTGATTTCAGAACCTTCAGATAGTGATTGTTCAATTACTACATCCTGTCCTATATATTTACAAGTTGTATTATCTGGATCAACCTTTGTCAAGGTTACTTTCAAACCATATCCTTGTAAGGCACTCATACTATCATTATAATTCTTTTCTACATAGTTTTCTAAAGTATATGTTTTTACACCAGCAGATTTATAAATTGTTATCTTAGTTCCTTTTTTGATACTTCTACCAGCTTCAGGATCAGTTTTTACAACTCTATTTTTCTTTACATTTTCGTCTGTAACTGTTTTTATTTTAGTATTAACTTCAAAGCCTTTATCTTGTAACGTTTTTTCGGCTTTACTTACTGTCATATTTTTAACGTCTGGTACTTCTATAGCCTTTGTTACTGTTAATTTAGGGATAACTAAGGCCACTACTATTAAGATTAGTAATATTCCTGTAAAGATTATTCCTAGAATTATTATTATTTTTTTGCTCTTCTTGTCTTCTGTATCCTCTATTTTCTCGGCTATTTTTTCTTCGTCTTCCTTTACCTCTTCTAGTTTTTTGATTGTTTTAGTATTTTCTTCATGTTCAGGATATGGATAACGATATTTTTCTTCATTTATTCTGTCATCATCTAATACTGTTAAAAGATCATCATGCATTGCTCTAGAATCACTATATCTATTTTTAGGATTTTTAGCTGTTGCCTTGATGATAACGTTTTCCACACTCATTGGAATACTAGGATTATCTTCTCTTAAATCAGGAAGTGGTTCTTTCATTTGTTTTAAGGCTATTTCGACAGCATTTTCTCCCTTGAATGGAAGACTACCGGTTAATAATTCATAAAAAATTATTCCCATTGAATAGATATCACTTTTTATTGTTGATCCTTTACCAGCAGCTTGTTCTGGTGGAAGATAATGAACTGAACCCATTACTGAATTTGTTTGAGTCAATTGAGTGGAATTAAGAGCCATAGCTATTCCGAAGTCTGTAATCTTTATTTGTCCATCATCTTGAATCATAATATTTTGAGGTTTTAGGTCTCTATGGATGATATAACTATCATGAGCATGGGCCATTCCCTCAGTTATTTGAAGCATAATATCAATGGCTTCGCTTAGAGTTAAGCTACCTCTTCTTTTTAGAAGTTGTTTTAATGTTTGACCCTCAATGTATTCCATAACGATATAGTATATTCCGTTATCTTCACCTACATCATACATTTCAACAATATTAGGATGAGAAAGAGATGAAGCAGACAAAGCCTCACGTTGAAATCTTCTAACGAATTTTTCATCATTAGATAGATCACCTCTTAATACTTTTATTGCTACATTTCTATCTAAAATTGTATCATAGCCTAAATATACATTCGCCATTCCACCTTCGCCAATACTACGAACTATTTCATAGCGATCATTTATTTTTTGCCCCTTTGTTATCACTATAATTCACCTTCTTCACGTACTAAGTATGCAATTGAAATATTATCTGTTCCCCCTCTGTTGTTAGCTTTAATAATAAGTTTTTCAACCTTTTCTTTTGGTCCACTATCTCCTAGTAGTACTCGTTCTATTTGGTCATTTTCTAACATGTTTGTTAGGCCATCACTACATAGAAGTATTTCATCTATTTCCATATCGCAGTCAAAAACATCTATTTCAACTGGATCATTAGCACCAAGTGCTTTCATTAAAACGTTTTTCTTAGGATGTTCTTTAGCCTCTTCTTTAGTTAATTCTCCGGCACTTACTAATAAATTAACAAGTGTGTGGTCATATGTTACTTTATGCAACTTATTATCTTTCATAACATAGCCAGATGAATCTCCTACATTACCAAATAAAATGTAGTCTTCGGTAATAATTGCTAAAACTAGAGTTGTTCCCATTCCCTTACTTTCAGGGTGTGTTTTTTCATGCTGAAAAATTAGAGAGTTTATTTCATTTGTACTATTTCTAATCCATTCAACAGCATCTACTTTTGATAAATTTAGAAATGTTTCCTGGAAGTGTTTTCCTAAATATCCGATGGCTATACTACTCGCTACTTCCCCGGCAGAATGTCCACCCATTCCATCGGCAATTGCCATCAAACATTCATTATTTTTATTTTTTACAATTATGACACTGTCTTCGTTATGATCACGAACTTTACCAGCATCAGTTAAATAAAAAGATTTCATAGTTCCTCCTTTTTGCTTCGAAGTTGTCCGCATGCAGCACTAATCTTTGAACCAAATTCTCTTCTTATTGTTACATTAACATTATTTTTCTTTAGTATATCATAAAATTTCATAATTTGAAACATATTACTACGTTCATACTCTATATTTTCTGTTTCATTATAAGGAATGAGATTGACATAACAATTAATATTTTTTAACAAGTTACTCAACTCCTTAGCACATTCTTCAGTATCATTAACATTTTTCAACATAATATATTCAAAAGTTACTCTTCTATTCGTTTTGGAAACATATTCCTTTACTGATTTAATCAGTTTTTCTAGAGGATAAGCTTTATTTATAGGCATAATGCTAGTTCTTAGTTTATCGTTTGGAGCATGAAGACTAATAGCTAAGTTTACTTGTAAATTTAAATTTTTAAATTCTTCTATTTTGGGAATAATTCCAGATGTAGAAACGGTTATGTGTCTGCTTCCAATAGCTAAACCTTTAGGATCATTAATTATTTTTATGAATTTTATGATTTCCTCATAATTATCAAATGGTTCACCAATTCCCATTAAAACTACATGAGTTATTCTTTCATTTATGTCTTCTTCTACTTCTAGAACTTGAGAAACAATTTCGCCTGCTGTTAAATTACGTACTTTCTTTCTGCGACCGCTTTCACAGAACTTGCAGCCCATATTACATCCAACTTGACTTGAAACACAGATGCTATTGCCATAGTCATGGCGCATTAAAACTGCTTCGATATGTTCCTTATCAGAAAGTTCAAAAAGATATTTATTAACATCTTTATCACGTTCTACATTAACTTTTTCTACTCTTTTTAATGGAAGATCCTTTTCTAACATTGATAATGTTTCTTTTTTTATATCAGTAATTTCTGCATAGCTTTTTACCTTTTTTTGATATAACCAACTAAATAGTTGTGTCGCTCTAAATTTTTTATCATTATGATCAAGAAAGTATTTTTCTAATTCTTCCTTTGTTAAATCATATATAGTCACGGTTATCACCTCAGTAATTATTATAACTTATTATAGTAAAAAAAGAAATCGCTAACTAATTGGATTAGCTATTTCCTCTATTTGACCAAACTTTGAATATGCTAGTAGTAAACTATAACTCTTTATTTCTGGGTTTAGCGATTGATAATAGTTTGTTAAATTTAATTCGATTGATTTTATAGCGCCATTTTTTTCTATCTTAACAATTATTTCATTATCCGGAGTGTCTAGTTCTTTTGTTTCACCAGTTAATGTTTCATAGATAAGGGATGAGGATAATCGATATGTAAATGCTTTAGTAGTGGTACCTATATAATCAATTTTTGAAAAGTAATTTGATCTTGTAATTAGGCGTTTTAAGATGGTAGGATTTGTTAACTTAGAGAAACTAATAGGGTTTTCTGTTTTTTGCCAAGTTAGAGTATTTAAATCTTTAACATAAACAGCTTCTTTATTTTGATAATATTCTGTACTAATGTTTCCACTTTTTCGGTAAGACATAGTATTATCAATTAAATCGCCATCATATATCGTTGTAGTATCATTTATCTTTTCGGTATATGTAAAGTGATAATTTTGATTCATAACTCTATTTAGATTATAGTCATAATTATATCCTGTGTTCTTCTTAGTTGTATCAGTTTTATTATTTTTATATCCATTTCTAAGTAATAATATTAAAATTATAAAAAACACTAAATAAAAGCAAAAAAATATTACTTGCTTTAAAACGTTGTTGTCATTTAAAATTTCTGGCATTTTTTTATTATTGTTATCATTGTTATTAAACATAATCTCACCTACTTAAATCTTTTCTGAAGTAATTCTTCCTTATTTTTACCATTTAAATACATTTTGGCTGGTATTCTTTTCTTACCTGCTTCTTGTAATTCTGTTATAACGTATTCTCCTGATGAAGTAAAAACTCCTATACCATCTTTATATAAATTACTTATTTGTCCCGGAGTACCTTTTATATCTTTACCAATATAGCCACTATATATTTTAATTACTTTATCATCTAAAATGGCATATGCACCTGGTGTAGAACTTAGGCCTCGTACTTGATTGAACACTTCTCTACTTGTTTTTTCAAAGTCGATATGTTCTTCTTCTTTTTTTATATTATATCCATACGTTACTTCTTTGGGATTTTGTTTTATTCTCTTTGAGGTTTTATCAATGATGTGAGGTAATGTTTCCATTAAAAGTTCTGTTCCTAAATTACTTAATTTAATATTAAGACTATCTAGATTATCACTGTCTAAAATATCTAATGATCTTTGAGAAATAATATCTCCAGCATCCATTTCAACATCCATATACATGATTGTAACACCTGTTTTTGTAAAACCATTTATTAGAGCTCTATGCACTGGAGCGCCTCCTCTTAATTTAGGTAATAAAGATGGATGAACATTTATGCAACCATACTTGGGATAATCTAGAAGATCTTTTGGAATAATTTGTCCGTAAGCACAGGTAATTATAATATCAGGATTTAGCTCTTTTATTTTTGCATATTCTTCTTTTATCTTAACTGGACGTAATAGAAAAATATTATTATCTAGTGCAACCTTAGAGACTGGACTTGGAGTTAGTATTTGTTTTCTACCAACTTTTTTATCTGGTTGGCTTACTACACCAACTACAGAATAATCTTTTTTATTTTCTATTAACTTTTCTAGTATTGGAACACTAAATTCTGGAGTTCCGATAAAAACAACTTTAATCATTAAATCACCTTCTATGTTAATTTTAATATTACACTAATTATTAAACCTGCTATAATCAATATACTTCCAACTATCGCTACTGAAACCGCACCATAGGCATTTACTTCTTTATTTTTAATAATATCTTCTTCGGAAATTTTAAAATCATCTTGTACAATACCAATATTTTTGTTTACTATGGCAAAATTGCTTAGGCCAAGTAAAAACTCACTATATTTAGGAAGTTCTATTATCCTTATTTCTGATGGGGCAATATCATTTTCTAGTTCATAACTATTATATCTACTTTCCATTATTAGAGAAAGGGAAGACGCAATTGACTCATCTTTATTGTTGATGATTTCTTGAATATCCTTTAACTCATTTTTTAAAATAGTACTTCTTTTAATAAGGGCAATGCATGGTTTGGTATTATTTACTTTATCACTACTATATGTTTCAACAAAGTTATTAATAACATCACTTGTATCCTTATTGTTTAATCTTTTTTCTTTAGATAATGTTAAGAGATTATTTCTTATTTCATCTAGATTTTTAGAAAACAGACAATCTTTATTATACTTTTTGGATTTTAAATAGGAGCTCGTTGACAGATCAGAAATATAACTAGGTGACAACAGCGCAAAGTATATAGCAACAATAACATTATCGGTGATACTGGTGTTTTCCCTTTTAAATAAATTTTCTGTCCCAACTTTACTTATTATTTGATTTATTTTTTCAAGTCTTTCATCTAAGATAAAGTTTTCTTTTCTTAGGCCCAGACAAGTTATTTCGTTAGTATAATTGGAACAAAAGCCGAAATAGAAATAACCATTTACGATATATTTATCATAAACATAGTAAAGAAGCTGTGCTCTTTTTTCTTCATGACTTTTACCGGAGATATCTAGTTTTTCTGATAGAGCCTTTTCAAGGAAGAGATATATTCCTTTTTTTATATCATTATAGTTGGTAAATTTTTTGAATATCCTTTTTAATTGTTCAATGTATTCATCAATTAAGTTATCATCATTTATTACTTGTTCAAATTTTACTATGGCATCTATCGCTATAAAGAAAGCAAAATTTTTTTCTAAATAGTAATTATTCTTTAAGCTTTCTGGTGGTTCAATGGATTTGTAGCAATCTTTTGTTAATGTTTGTTGCAAAAAAGTACGAACGTCTTTATTTTTTAAACTCTCAAACAACAGAATCACCACCTTACCATTTACATTCATAGTATATCAAAATTTATGACAAATGCAAAGTGTTTTAGTGTCTTACTATCATTATTCCGTAACTATTGTGCCAACATTTTCTTGGTTAATTACTTTTAGGAGATTACCTTTAACATTCATGTTATAAACAACTATTGGAATTTTATTATCCATGCATAGGGTTGTTGCAGTAGAATCCATGACATTTAACTTTTTGTTTAACACATCCATATAAGTAAGGTGCTCGATTTTTTTGGCGTTTTTATCTTTTTTAGGATCAGCAGTATATATTCCATCTACATTAGTTGCTTTTATGACTACATCTGCATTTATTTCAGCAGCACGTAAAGCAGCAGCTGTATCTGTTGAAAAGAACGGATTACCGGTTCCACAACCAAAGATTACTATTCTATCTTTATCTAAGTGACGATCAGCTCTTTTTCTGATGTAGAATTCTGATATTTGTCTCATTTCAATACCAGTTTGAACTCGCGATGGACAGCCTAATTGTCTAAAAGCATCATCTAGTGCTAAGGCATTCATCGTGGTAGCAAGCATTCCTATATGGTCTGCTGTACAACGATCCATTTGTAAATTGCAGCGACCTCTCCAGAAATTTCCACCACCAACTACTATGGCAATTTCTACTCCTGTTTTTTCTTTTGCTTCTTTGATTTCTTGGCATATTTCTAATACTCTCTCAAAGTTAATACCGGTTTTGTTGTCACCTGCTAGGCTTTCACCACTAACCTTTAATAATATTCTCTTATACTTTTCCATAAAAACTTCTCCTCCTTATCCAAATACTATTGGATTAAAATTTAAATCTATTACAATAAGCCTATTGCTTTTGTAAACATCAATAATACGGTTTAGTATCTCTTTTAGATTATCTTGTTTTTTATACTTTAGAGTAATTCCATATCTAAAAGTATTATTTATTTTAAAAACATTACATGGACTAGGTCCTAAAATAATGGTTTTATCTAAGTATTTTTGTAGTATTCGAGCAATTTTTAGGGATTCCTTGTAGCAAATTTTGTCATCTTTTCCACTAACTCTTATATATGTTACATAGTAATATGGGGGATAATTTAAGCGTCTTCTAATATTCATTTCTTTATTAAAGAAATCTAAATAATCATGATGTTTTACACATTCTATAGCGTAATGTGTTGGATTGTAGGTTTGAATTATTACTTCTCCTGTTTTAGAACTTCTACCACTTCTGCCAGCGACTTGACTTAATAGCGAAAATGTTTGTTCACTACTTCTAAAGTTTGGTATGTTAAGAGAGGTATCTGCATTTACTACGCCAACTAGAGTAACACTTTCAAAATCAAGTCCTTTGGCAACTATTTGAGTACCTAATAAAATATCATATTTATGTTCCTTAAATTCTTCTATCATTTTAGCATGTGAGCCTTTTTTACTGGTGGTATCAAAGTCCATGCGAAGTATTTTTGCAGCAGGAATTAATGTATGTAGTTCTTCTTCAATTTTTTCGGTACCTACTCCTAATGTTGTTAATGATTTTTCATGACATTCTGGACAAATATTTGTTATGTTAGTTGCATATCCACAGTAGTGGCATCTTAAATTGTTACTTGATTTATGATAAGTCAAGGTAATGTCACAGTGTGGACATTTGACAGTATAGCCACAGTTCTTACATGTGACAAAACTCGAATATCCTCTCCTATTTAAAAGAAGAATTACTTGTTCTTCTTTAGATAATTTTTCTTTAATCTTATTTAGAAGGAGAAGGGAAAAATGACCTTCACTTCTTTTAAACTCTTGATTCATATCTACTAATGTAACTTCAGGCAAAGGTTTTTTATTAACTCTTTTGGGTAAGTTTAGAAGATGATATATATTTTTTAAGGCTCTAGCGTAGGCATCTAAAGTTGGAGTGGCACTACCAAGAATTACTTTCGCACCTTTATTTAATTCTACTCTTTTAATTGCCATATTAATGGCATCATATCTAGGATTAGAGTCATCTTGCTTATAAGATTCACTGTGTTGTTCATCTATTACTATTAAGCCTAAATTTTTGAGAGGAGCAAACAAAGCACTTCTAGCGCCTATTACTATATCAACCTCTCCACGGTTAATTCGGCGCCATTCATCGTATCTTTCACCGTCAGACAAGGCACTATGTAAAAGAGCAATGCGGGAACCAAATATTTTGCTAAATCTACTTATAGTTTGAGGTGTTAAACTAATTTCAGGTACTAAAACTATGCATGTTTTATTTTCTTTTATGCAATCTTCTATTAGTTCCATATAAACTTCTGTTTTTCCACTACCAGTAACTCCATGAAGTAAATATACTTTATCGCTACTATTTCTAAATTCATCTACCACTTTTTCTTGGTCTATAGTAAGGGGCTTTTTTTCTTCTCTTTCTTCTAATAAAGCTACCCTATAATGTTCTTTTTTTATTTCACGAAGGGCGTTATTTGCTTCTAAGGTTTTTAAGCTGCTAGCAGATATCTTTTGTAGTTCTTTTTTAGGAATAATTTTTCGCATCTTAAATAATTCTATTATCTCATCCTGTTTTTTTGTTGTCTTCTCGGGTATTTTAACAAGTTCATAGAATATATCATATTTCTTGGAAACTGATGATTTTCTGCTCGCTTTAAGAGCCTTTGGTAACATCACTTGGTAGCAACTGATAAGTGTTGAAAGAGTTTCTTCTTGCATTATTTTTCCGAGTTTTAAAAGTTCTTCATTTAAAATAATATCTTCATCAATGATACTAATAATACTCTTTGTTTCCATTTCTGGTTTTTCTTCAAAAGAAATAACAAATCCTTCTAGACGTTGATAACCAAATGGTACTTCTACTCTAATACCTAGTTTAATATTTTTTTCTAAATCCTTAGGAACTGAATATATGAATTTTTTATCGATGTTTTTATTTGATAATTCAACTAATACTCCTATATACATAAACAGTTCCTCCTTTTCTATATATATTATAATGCAGATTAATTGTTTTTCCAAAAAAAATCTAATTCTTTTGGAATTAGATTAAACAATTCGAAAAATATCATTAATAGTAACATAAATCATAAGTAGCATTAATAAACATAATCCAACTGTATGAATAGTGTTTTCCACTTCTGGTTTTACAGGTTTTCTTCTAATTAGTTCTATTAAGATAAATAGGATATGTCCACCATCAAAGGCTGGGATTGGTAATAGGTTTAAGAAACCTACATTGATACTCAAGTAAGCCATTAAATACATCAAATTAGCGAAACCACTTTTTGCTTGTTCACTAACAATGGAATAAATACCTACTGGTCCACTTAGTTGATTTACTGAAACTTTTCCCGTGAATAATGACTCAATAGTAACAAACATCTGTCTAAATAAGGAATTTGTTTTAACGAAGGTGTATTTGCAAGCATTAACAAATCCTTTTGTCTTTTCTGATTTTAAACTTAATCCATAAACATAGCCTGTTTTTTTATCTTTAACTATTTTTTTAGGTTTAATTTTATATTCTTCTACTTTACCAGTTCCTGCTTTTTCTACTTTGATAGTAGTACCTTTTGTTTTATCAGCTACAGTTAAATAAAGGCTAACATCATCAATAGTTTTGATTTTATGGTTATCAATTTTTACTATTCTATCGCCCTTTTCAAGGCCAACCTCATGTGCAGGTGTATTTTTGGTTACACCATCAATGATTGGATCATAAGTTGTACCACCACAAAATAGCGCAATGGAAAATAAAATTATGATAGCTAAAAGAAAATTAAATCCAGGTCCAAAAAACATAATTAAAAATCTTTGCCATGGTTTTTTTGATTGTAAACGCATGTTCTTTGGAACTTCTTCTTCATCATCATTTTCAGTATCTTCTCCGGCTAAAGAACAAAAACCGCCTAGAGGTATTGCTCTAAGGGAATATACTGTCTCACTTTTTTTAGGTTTGAAACTAAAAATTCTAGGTCCCATACCAATAGCGTATTCATAAACATATACACCCATCAATTTAGCAAAGATAAAGTGTCCAAATTCATGAATAGCTACTATAACACTAAGTATTAAAATAAAGATAATAATATTGATTAAAATTGTCATTTTGTCCTCCTATAAAATATCCGCTACTAATATAAATGCTAGGGCTATAAATATTATACTATCAAATCTATCAAGTATACCTCCATGACCTGGAATTAAGTTTGAGAAGTCTTTTTTATTATAATATCTTTTTATCATTGAAAATACTAAGTCTCCTATTTGGCCAACAATACTTAGAGCTGTAGTAATAAGAATTACCATTACTAAGGATATAGTAGGATTTATAAATACGTGATAAAAAGATGAGGCAATAAATGTTCCCATGATTACACCACCTAGTAATCCTTCAATTGTTTTATTTGGTGATATTTTAGGTACTAGTTTATGTTTTCCTACTAACTTACCAGTGATAAGTGCAAAAGTATCTGTCATGGTAGAAAGTAGAAGTAAATATATAATACGATATAAATCATAATTTCTTGCTATAATTAATAGATTAAAGCTAAAGCCTAAGAATAAAACACTTCCTATTAGAAATAAGGCATCTGTAATATTATATTTCTTGTTATCATTATAAAATACAAGTGGAAATAGGAATAAAAAGATAATTAATGATATCATTTTATAGTCTAGAGTATAATTAAAATCTAGGGAACTAATATTTCTAGTACAAATAATTATAAGTATTAAGTAAGAACATAGTCTCATAAATAATGGTACTTTATTTTCATTTGATCTAAGTTTTAATAATTCATATAATCCCATTCCAGCAAGTAAGCTTGTTAGTACTACGAAAGCTTTGCCACCAATTAATAAAATTGGAATAAATATGATTATCATAACAATGGCACTTAAAATTCTTTTTTTCATATGGCCCTCCATTTTCTCTATTAATAGTATAATACACTCCTTTGTTTTCTACAAGAAAAATGTTATAATCTTCATGGTGATGTTATGAAAAACTTAATGGAATCCTGCACAATATGTCCTAGAGAATGTAAAGTAAATCGTAGTTTAGCACAAGTTGGTCTTTGTGGAATGAGTGATAAAATTGTAGTGGCAAGAATTGCGCCACATTACTTTGAGGAACCACCTATTTCTGGAGTTAATGGTTCTGGTGCAATCTTTTTTTCTGGTTGTAATTTAAAGTGTATATTTTGTCAAAATTATAATATTTCAACTAAAAATTTTGGAAAGGAAATTAGTGTTTTTGAACTAGCAAATAAAATGATAGAATTACAGAATTTAGGTGTACACAATATTAATTTAGTAACCCCTACTCATTTTATACCCCAAATTGCTCAAGCTATTAAGATAGCAAAAGAAAATGGTTTAGTAATTCCAATTGTTTATAATACTAGTTCTTATGAAAAAGTAAGTTCCTTAAAGCTTTTAGATGGTTTAATTGATATTTATTTACCTGATTTAAAATATTATGATGATTGGTATTCAATAAAGTACTCCAAAGCTCCTAATTATTTCAATATCGCAATTGATGCGATTGAAGAGATGTATAGACAAGTTGGAAATGTTGTATATGATAAAAATGGAATAATGAAAAAAGGTATTATAGTAAGACATCTAATGTTACCTGGTAGAGGTGATGATTCTAAAAAAATTATTGAATATCTACACCTAACATATGGAAATAATATTTTTATTAGTATTATGAATCAGTACACTCCACTTAAACAGGTAAAAGAAATCGATGAGTTAAATAAAAAAGTTAGTGATGAAGAATATTCCAAGTTAATTAATTATGCTTGTGATATTGGGGTAGAAAATGCCTTTATTCAGGAAGGCGATACTTGTAGTGAAAGTTTTATCCCTGAGTTTGATTTAACAGGCGTAAAATAAAAGTAGGAAAGATTATTTCTTTTTTCCTACTTTTATTTTGACTTTATTTAATGGATTTTCTATTATTTTTTGATTAATATATTCGTCCTCTATTGCTCTAAGAGTATTTTCTAAGATGACAGGAGGCGCAATAATATAGCCATTTTCTAATAAATTCATTTGTCCATTTAACACTTGATCACCATAGTATTTTTTAATTACTGTAGTGTTTAACTTCAAAGTATTATAAAGTTCCATATTATTATAAATTTCTTCATCATTTGAATTAATAATTTTATAATACTCCAAAAACATATCATTGATAGTTGTTCTTTGTAATAATTTTAATTCATCATCACTTGGTACAGCTAATTCACCTTTTATACATTTTTTATATAATAGATTAAACATTTTGTTTACACTTTTATTTGACTCAAGTAATTCAAGAAGATTACTACTAGATTTTATTAATTCATCTATCTCTTCTTTCATACGATAATATATTGTTCCATACTGAGGGCCATTTTCATATTTTAAGCCAATTCTTTCTCTTTGAAATATTTCTCCCATTTCTTGCATTAGATCTATTATTTCCCAAATATTTGGTAAAGTTTCGCCATTACTTTTATCTTTGATATCATTTATTTCAATTAACCTTGTTAAATAGGCTTTATCTTTTTGTTCTGACATATAATCTCCTTTCTAAATAGGAAAAGAAAAAGCTTTAGATTAATCTAAAACTTATCAATATTAATTTTAACATATTTGTTATCTTTTAGACTACTGCTTGCTTGAACCAGCATTCTAATAGCATTCGCAATCTTACCATTTTTGCCAATTACTCTTCCAAGATCATCTTCTGATACAAGGACTTCTATATCTATTGTATTTTCATCTTCACTTGGAAATTCTTTAACTGCGACGCTTTCTTCATCTTTAACAATTGATTTAATTATTGATTCTGTTAATTCTATTAGATTCATTAACTAAGCTTCTTTCTTATCTTTTTCTTCAGCAAATTTTTTCATGATTCCAGCTTCAGAAAATAAGTTACGAACTGTATCAGTAGGAACAGCTCCATTTCTTAACCATTTCATAGCTACTTCTTCTTTAATGTTAACAGCTTTTGGTTCTGCTACTGGATTATAAGTTCCGATTAATTCAATATATTGACCATCTCTTGGACGACGTGAATCAGTTGCTACTATTCTGTATGATGGACGCTTCTTTGCTCCCATTCTTGTTAAACGTATTTTAACTGCCATAATAATTCCTTCCTTTCTTTCAATGATATTAATATATACTATTTTTTTAACTCTGTCAACCATTTTTGTATAACACTAAAAAAAGAAGAGTTTTCCCCTCCTATTAAAAGTTAGATAGATTCATCTTCTTTGATAAAGTTTTCATCTACTTCATTATCTATTTGTTTGTCATTAACGTCATCTATAATTTCATCCCAAGGATCTTCATTTTCATCTATAGCTATTTTTACTTTCTCATCTCCAACTAGCTCAATACCTAATTCTTTTTCAATAGTATATACTATATCGTTGCCATCTATATCTACTTTAATACAATTTGGCTGTTTTAGACTACGAATGATAGCCTCTTGGTTTGTGACATTACTGTTATTTTTTATATGTACTGTTTCTGTATATGGAACTGTTTCTTTTAAGACATCTGTTTTAGTATCATTATCATATGAATACCAAACATTGACATCATAACTTCCATTGATAGTTACGCTGTCCCTATTTTTAACTCCTTCAAAATTGTGATTTATAACCCAGCACCCAAGAATAGTAGATGGATTGTTTTCTATTTTTTTACGTCTTGTATCAGTAAATGTCTTCTTTCCTTTACCAATAACCGTCTTTGTAACAATTTCCTTATAACTTGCCACCATATCCCTCCTCATTGTAGTTTATGCAATGAAAAGGATTTTTTTACTATTTAATTAGAGAATATTTGTAACTTTATAAAAGTAGTCGTTCAACTCATCTTTTATAAGTTCAATCATATTGTTAACATTATTTAAGTAATATAAGTACAAAGTATATGTTTTATTTGTATTTAGGAGATTTAATTTTTCATCCATTAGTTTTTTTTCTTCTTCTTTAAAATTTGAGCGAACATATTTTTTTTGAGAAACTCTTACTTCATTTATTACTTTGGTTAGTTCTTTATCCTCTGATATTACTTTTTTTAATTTTAGACATTCTTTATAATCTTTACTTTCTTTAATGTAATTGATAAGTTCTTCTAAAGCTTTTATAGTATTACTATTTAGATAATTTTCCATCTAAGCTCCATGTTTTAGCATCTGTTACTTCGACATTTACAATGTCTCCTGCTTTTATATTGTCACCTGTAAAGTTAATTAATTTATGATTTCTAGTATAACCGTAGTAGTTATCTTTTTTCTTTTCAGATATTCCCTCTACTAAAACTTCTTCTATTTTTCCAATCATTTTTTTATTGTTTTCTAGGAAGTATTTATTTACTGTATCATTTAACTTATATAAGCGTTTTTCCTTTTCTTCTAGTGTGACATTATCTTTTAATTTTGCTGCTGGGGTATTTTCTCTTGGGGAATAAATAAATGTGAAGGCATTATCGTATTTGCAATAATTTACTACCTCTAAAGTTTCTTCAAAGTCTTTTTCATCTTCACCAGGAAAACCTACAATGATATCAGTAGAAATACTAACATTTGGAATCTTCTTTTTCATTTTATCAAATAACTCAAGATAACTTTCTTTAGTATATCTTCTACCCATAAGTTTTAATATTTTATTACTTCCTGATTGAAGTGGTAAATGAATATAAGGCAAGATATTTTCGTGAGAAGCAATTACATCTATCATTTTATCTGTGAAATCCCATGGATGGCTTGTCATGAAAGTGATTCGTGGAATATTTAACTTAGCAACATCTTCTAATAATTCTCCTAAACCATAGTTATCATATAAGTCTTTGCCATAAGCATTTACATTTTGTCCTAGAAGAGTAACTTCTTTATATCCTGCTGCACTTAGACCCTTAATTTCTTCTAAAATAGCCTCTTTTGTTCTACTTCGTTCACCACCCCTAGTATATGGAACTATACAATAAGTACAAAATTTATCACAACCATAAATGATATTTACCCAAGCCTTAAAACCATTATCTCTTTTTACAGGAATTGATTCTACTAAATCTCCTTCTTTAGAGAAGACTTCTATTTGTTGATTATTTTCTTCTATAGCTTGATCTAAAATATAAGGAAGACGGTACATATTATGAGTTCCCATAACAAAATTAACCCATTTATATTTATGAAGGATTTCATTTACTACTCCTTCCTCCTGGGCCATACATCCACAAATTCCTACTATAAGATTAGGATTTTCTTCTTTAAGATTTTTGCATCTTCCAAGCATACCAAAAGCTTTATTATGAGCATTTTCTCTAATTGAACATGTATTTAACATTATTAAATCTGCTTGAGTATAATCTTCTACTGCCTTAAAACCAAGTTCTTCAAGCATAGCCCTTATGTTTTCACTATCATGTTCATTCATTTGACAACCATATGTTTTTAAAAAATATGTTTTTCCACTATATTTGTTAATAATTGACTTTTCTATGTCATACTTCACAGTACGATAATTCTTCAATCTATTTCTTGCTTCTTTATAGTTAGGTAAATTCATACTATCACTCCATTTCTTTAGTTATTATACTAGTAAAAGAAAAAAAAGTCTATGAGACTTTTTCAGATATTTTTATTTACAAGAGAAACCCTGATCTTCTAATGTCTTTTTATTTACTGAATACTTTTCACTACCTGATAGATTTAAAGCTTTTTTCTCTGATGATGACATTTTCTTGTAATCAAAATACATTGTAACATCTATTTCATTATCATTTTTTACTTTTGTATTTAATTTTACATTCTTGTAACTACCATATTTACTCTTATATTCTTTTTCTAGAGTTGTTTTAAATGTATTAATATAGGATTTATAATTATCTGGTAAGTTAACATTTATTGTTGTAGTCATATCTTCAACTTTATCATCAATAAATTTAATGTTGATGCTTTGAGTCATGTCAATTGATGAAGTACCAATATCTTTAGTACATACTAATGTTTTTGTCTTATTCATACAACCTGTAACTAATAATAAAATTAATGCCATTGATAAAAATATACTCTTCTTCACAATATCACTCCTTCTTTATTAACTATATCACATTATGTTATGTTTCAAAAGAAAAAATAAGTTTAATTTGTTAAACTTATTTATGTTAATGAATTTATAATTATATCAATATTATTTAGTTTATTAGTTAATAAATCTTTTTTTATAGTATCCATATTAGTAGTGATTTTTTCTAATAATTCTTGCATTTTTGGTTGTAATTTTTGTTTGTGTTCCAAACTATTTATTATAACTTCTAAATTGTTTAATTTAGAGTATTTTCCATAGTATGAGTTTTTAATGTATTTATTATATAAATATTTAAATGAAATTATATCAATATTATCAAATCTTTTATCTCCTAGTATTTTGGTTATTGTAAATAATTGATCAGCCGTAATGGCTTTATCTAATATAGTCTCACCTTTATTATTTTTTAGGTTTGGAATAAATGTTTTGTTTTTTAATAATATTTCTAATATTTTAGCTATATCTACATAATTATGCATTACAAGAAAATGGGCAAATGTATTTTTATCTTTGTTTTGATGATTTACGTCCCAATACTTATTTTTACTATGCTTTAAAACGATGCTGTAATCTTTTTTATTAAGTAATCTCATCATAACACTATTTCCATTTTCATCTATGGTATTAATTAACTCTTTATTAGTAGTTAAAAGTTTATCTACTACTTCTGTATAACCCTCTTTGATCAATTCAAAAATCATTACTGGATTACTGATACAAACCTTGATTGCTTGGTCTTCATTATAAAACATCATAAATAACACCTCTTAATCACGGGACAGTTACATATTATAGCAAAAATATAGTATTTTGTCAATTTTATCTCCTCTTTCTAATTATATAGAGGGCGTTTTTGATGATTTTATACAAGAAAAAAAGTTTAAATTTTTAAACTTATTATAGATAGTATTATTTTTTGATTATTTCTTTATCATAGTCTTTTTGATAAGTTTTATCTTTATAAGTACAGGTTAGCTTGTAATCGTATTTTAAAGTATTTTTAGCATCTTTTTTTACTCTTACTTCGGCAGTTTCCGTATTACACTTTATATTTTTAGAAGGTTTAAACTCTTCTATATAGTTTTCACTTATTAAGGTATTAAGTTTAATAATATATCCTTCTCCTTCAAGAGATGCTGTAGCAGAATTATCTTCACTTATATCACGTCCCTCTTTTTGCATATACATCTTAGCTGCACCTATCATAGATTTTCCATAAACCTCTATTTCTTTAGTGGTATTATCATTTAACATTTGCTGAAGAGATGGAAATCCCATTAGAGCAATAAGACCAATGATTATAATGGTAACTAATAATTCTACAAGAGTAAAAGCTTTTTTATTCATATTCACATCTCCTATTTAATAAAATAAATTCTTTCTATGTTTATATTATAGCATGTATTTTATAGATTATTTAAAATATTAAGAAAACAAAAAAAAGAGTCAAATGACTCTTAGGCTATTACAGCTGTTCCATGACTTCCTAATTTACTTGTTAAAAATGTTTTGGCAGCCTCGTCTTTAACTTTAACTGTAAGGTTACTTGTGCTATCAAACATATTATTACTACTTGTGACCTTTGTAAATACAGCTTTCCTTAAGTTTATTGTTCGTAGGTTAGTACATCTAGAAAACATATAAGCTGTATTTGTTAGAATGCTAGTGTTAAAGGAACTTAAATCTAATTCTGTCAAGCCACTGCATCCACTAAACATACATTCCATGGTTGTTACTTTACTTGTATCAAAACTACTCAAATTTAGATTTAATAAACTATTACAGTTTGTAAACATATAACTCATATTAGTTACTTTGCTAGTGGTAAATTTAGAAACATTCAATTTTGTTAAAGAATAACAATTCCAAAACATCTCTCCCATACTTTTTACTTGACTTGTATCAAAATTGCTCAAATCCAAATTACTTAATTTTTTGCATGAACTGAACATAGTTGACATATTAGAAACCTGCGATGTGTTAAAGCTGCTCAAATTTAAATTTGTTAACTCATCGCACCACTCAAACATATTTGCCATATTAATAACTTTTGATGTATCAAAATTACTTAAATTTAAACTTATTAAACTTCGGCAAAAACTAAACATATCTGTCATCATAGTTACTTTTCTGGTATCAAAGTTACTTAGGTCAAGTGTAGTTAAATTTCTACAGCTTCTAAACATTTGTGACATATTAGTAACTTGTGATGTATTAAAATTATTCAAATTCAATTGAATAAAGGAGTTGCCTGCAAACATCTCACCCATATCTTTAACAGCGCTGGTATTAAAGTTGCTTAGATCAATACTAGTTAAAGCACATCCAGAAAACATACGATTCATATCAGTTACATTTTGTGTCTTAAAATTATTTATATTTAGGTTTGTTAACCCCTTGCACTCGTAAAACATACCAGCCATAGTTGTTACATTAGATGTATCGAAATTACTTAAATCCAGAGTTGATATTTTATTACAATTAGCAAACATATAGTCCATGTATCGAACATTAGAGGTTTTAAAATTACTTATATCTAATGATGTTAATCTTTGACAGTTATTAAACATACTAGACATATTAATGGCGTTAGTTGTGTCAAAACTACTTAAATTAATATTCTCAAGATTATAGCAGTATTCAAACATACCAGACATACCAATTACTTTACTTGTATTAAAATTACTTAAGTCCAAAGTCGATAACTTGATGCAACCATTAAACATACTGGACATACTAGTAACTTGTGATGTATCAAAATTACTTAAATCTAGATTTACTAAGCTATTACAATTATTAAACATAGCTGCCATTTGCGTTACTTTAGACGTATTGAAACTGCTTAGATTTACTGTTGTTAATTTCTTACAACTGCTAAACATACTTGATAAATTCTTAGTATTTGATGTATCAAAACTGCTCAAGTCAAGAGTTAGTATTTTATTACAATTTGAAAACATATTGGACATATCAGTAACATGTGATGTGTTAAAGTTGCTTAAATCTAAGCCTTCTAGGTTTTTACATTTTAAAAACATATTTGACATACTAGTAACTTGTGATGTATCAAAACTACTTAAATTAATCCTTTGTAAATTATTACAATTTCCAAACATAGCCTTCATACTTATAACTTTATTGGTGTTAAAATTACTTAAGTCAATATCAACTAATGCTGAAAAATTGAAAAATAAATAATCATAATTACCATTTAAATAAGTCTTTCCATCACTACAAATGGTAATAATATAACCACCATTCCCATCATTTTCGGCATAAGCAATTACTGAGCCATCATTTGCCTGTGAAACATCCCATTTTTCAACTATATTTGCTGGTATAGATATGACATTTTTTGTAATAATTTTTGTAACCTTTGTTCTATATTCTGAACTGTGATAATTTCCTTTTGTATCATTACTCATTACATTTTCTAATGCAAGATCTTCTTTTTTGGTAATGTTTGGTGTTGTATCATCATATGATTTACGATAAACTTTATCTTTGTAAGTACATTTTAATTTGTAATCATATTTTAGTGTATTTTGTGTTTCTTTTCTTACTCTAACACTAGCATTATCTAAATCACATTGTATATTCTTTTTTGATGGTTTAAATGTTTCTATATAGTCTTGGTCTATTAAAGTTTTAAGACCTATCATATAACCATTTCCCTCAAGTTCTAATTTAGAGTTTGCATTTTCATTTATGTCTCTTCCTTCTTTTTGCATATACATCTTAGCTGCACTTATCATAGATCTACCATAAATTTCTATTTCTTTAGTAGCGTTGTCATTTAGCATTCGTTGAAGAGATGGGAAGCCCATTAAAGCAATAAGACCAATAATTACAATAGTAACTAGTAATTCTACAAGAGTAAAAGCTTTCTTATTCATATTACATCCTCACATTTGATTAATGCCAATCAAATTCTTCCTATCTTTATATTCTTTATTATAGCACATATATTTAAATTTTTACATAAATTATTATAGGTGATTAATAATGAGGAGAAACGGTAAACATCCATTCTACTGTAGATGTAGTTCTTGCAAACAAAAAAGAAGAATGTCACTATTCTACTTAGGTTTTATCTTTTGTTTAGCAGTAATTGTTTTTTATCAGGCTCTAATATTAGTATTCATAACTACTAGAATAAACGCCATTATTTTACTAGCAGAATTTCTTCTAGTGTTCTTCTTGTTGTTTCTTTTGCTTTTTTAGTATAAAATCTCTCGTTGAATCTATATACGTTATTAACTTATGAATAAGTAGTGTATTTTCATAAGTATTTTTTTTTAAATTTATTTTAGGTGGGATTATTATTTCTATAAAGAACAATAATAGTTCATCATCTGTATAGAGGTACTTTCTTTGATATGTTGTAAAAAGTGATAACATATCTAATTCATGATAATGATTTTTATAAAAGTATACAAAGTCATATATAGGGCTTTTATATGAAGCATAATCAAAGTTTATTACTTTAGCGTCTTTACAATCTAGAAAATGATCTAAAGATAAATGATTGTGTGAAAGGACAATTCTTCTTTTTCTAGTATTACTAATATGTTTATACCACTCTTCTAATAACTCTTTACTATAATTTAGGGTATTATATATTTTAGAAACATTATTTAATAAAAGGAGTTCATAAGGAGATGGATAAACGCTTGATGAAAATACTTCTTCTAAATTGTTATAATATTCAAATAACATATCTATTTGTTTACCTTTTTCTTCATATATTTCTTTAATTTCATCTAAAGTATATTCTTTGTATGAGGTGGTACGATTTTCCAATTCCGCTAAAATGTATATTAAGTGAATAGCTTTTTCTTCCTTTATAGTTGATATTTCATCAATATAGGCATATATTTCATAATCATCATTAAAATTGTTTTCTGGATACAAAAAGAAAGAAAAATTTCTAGATAAAAGATAATCATATAATTCTTTTTTATCATTTCTTTTTCTCTTCTTTAATACAAAATTTCCCTTTTCGGTATCTAGAATTATTGCCTTATTTTTATAGGAATATTTACTTACTTTAAGGTCATATTTATCTATAATACTGGATAAATTATTCATTAATACTATTGGGAATAATTATCTTAGAATTTAATGTTATTGTTCCAAGATCGTTATATTCTTGTAATTTTTCTTTTGTTATGTTATATTTTTCCATTACTTTTTCTAAGGTATCTCCTTCTCTTAAAATGTAAATAGAATATGTTGAAAAGCTATCAGCTTCATCTGTTAAATTAGAAAATAATGAATTAGTATTGGTTGTTTTAGTTTCTTCTTTTGAAGTTATTTTTATTTCATCTATTTTTTTCATATAGTGTTCTAGTTCTTTACTTGTATCAGTAACAGTTGAAATATCGGCCATAGTTGGCTCTGCTGGTTCTATTTTAGCATCTATTTCTATATTTTCTTTTTCTATACTTACTGGTTTCATAGGTATTTCTTTCTCCTTTTCGTCTTTACTGTCGCCATCGCATTCTCTTTCCTTATCATCACATTCTTCTTTTGTATCTATTGATTTAACTTCTTGTTCTTCTTGTTCAATTTTTTCTTCTCTGTCTTCAGCAATTACTGGCTCTTTTTCTTCAATTAGTTCTCTTCCCTCTATTAATACATCTATATTACTTCTTAAAATATCGTCGTCAATAATTTCATAGTTAAAGTTTTCTATTGATAGTTTACATGTATCTAATTCACATTTTTCTAATATGGATATTTCTACTGGTAAATTAAAGGAAAAGTCTTCTTCTAATCTGCTGGCTTCTGTCATTTTATATTTTCCACTAATAAAAAAGCTACCTTCTATATTGTTTGAATCAATAAATTTTAAGTTATCTTCTAAGGTAATTTCTGTTATTTCTCCTATCATTGTTGGAAATTCCAAATCTTTAGTAAAAGATACTTTCTTTTTCATATAAATCTCCTCTCATCACTTAATATTATGGATAAAGGCAAAAAAAAAGAACTAAATTAGTTCAAAATACTATTATAATTGTTTGATTTTTGGTACTTTTATTTCTTTATTTATATAGTCAGTAATTTCTATTCCAGACTTATATAATTCTTTTGTTAGCATTTTTGTTTTCTTGGCTATTGCTAATACATTTGTAATGGTAGTTGTCTCTTCTCTTATAAAACTTAAGATGTTGTCATTTTCTAGGTTTTCTTTGAAGTTTGTTACCATATAAGCAGTTGATGAAAGTATTTTAAAGATGTTATTTTCATTAATAAAAAGGGATCTGTTTTTTAGTGAATTTAGTAAGTCAACATCATATTCCATTAGTTCTAATAATGTTTCTTTTAATGACTTATAGTCATACATATATTCCAAAGTTAGTCTTTTTCCTAATCTTAATTTACATTGTTGGAGTATATAACTATTCATTTCTTCTATGGAATTATTATGACATTTTTCTGTATTTATTTTAATAATAGCATAATTAATTTGGGTAAGTCTATTAACATTTTCGGTTTTAAAGCGTCCGTTGTTAACTATTAAGAGTAGTTTTTCATACATATCTTTTTTTAAAAAAAGGCAATGAGAATCAAAGTTAAGCAATAAATTTATATTTTCTAGGAGATAATCTTGTAATTCTTCTGTATTAAACATTGCGACTATTTCTTCTGCGGGTGCTAATAATAATATATCTCTAACTGCTATAAAACCTTCTAAACTATTTTCTATCATTTTTAAACACCATATTATATATGTCAAAATATTCATCAACATATATAAATTGTAGTCCTTCCTTTAATTCTTCCGCCAACTCATCGATGTCACTTTTATTTTTTTGAGGTACAAATATTTTTTTAATACCTGCTCGTTTTGATCCAATTACTTTTTCTCTAAGTCCACCAATTGGAAGAATTTTACCTCTTAGGGTTATTTCCCCAGTCATGGATATATCACTTGGAACTGCTTTCTTGGATAATAAGCTTACTAAGGTTGTCGCAAGAGCGACTCCAGCACTTGGACCGTCTTTTTTTATAGCACCATCTGGGACATGAATATGAATATTAATTTTTTTCATTAGTTCTTCATCTATATTAAAATCTTTAGCATGTGATTCTACATAACTTAAAGCAATCTGAGCAGATTCTTGCATTACTTTTCCTAGTGATCCAGTTAATAATAATTTACCTTCACCACTATAATATGTTGCTTCTATTGGTAATATGTCACCGCCAAATACAGTATAGGCCATACCATTTACGACACCTATTCTTTTTTCGTTATCGATATGTTCATATTCATACTTACCTTTTCCAAGTAATGTTTCTACTTGTTTCTCATCAATTACGTATGCTGCTATAGTTTTGTCAGTTAGAATTTTTCTAACTATTTTTCTTAAAATAGTAGCAATTAATCTCTCTAATTCACGTACTCCGGCTTCTTTTGTATAATTATTAATTATTTTTATGATAGCATCATCAGTAAACTGAACCTCAATTTCTGTTAGTCCATGTTCATGTAGTTGTTTTGGTATTAAGTAATCTTTAGCAATAGATTGCTTTTCTTGTTCTGTATAACTAGGTACTTCAATTATTTCTAATCTATCTTGTAATTCATAAGGTATTTGTTCTATATAGTTGGCTGTTAAAATAAACATAACTTGTGATAAATCATAATCTTCTTCTATATAGTGATCTGAAAATTTATTATTTTGTTCAGGATCTAATACTTCTAGTAGACTACTAGCAGGGTCTCCCTTAATATCTTTTCTTAATTTGTCAATTTCGTCGATGATAAATACAGGGTTAGAACTGCCTGCCTTACGCATTCCCTGAATAATTCTTCCAGGTAAGGCTCCTACATAAGTTCTTCTATGTCCTACTATTTCGGCCTCATCATTTATTCCACCAACTGATATTTTGGTTGATTTTTTCTTTAAAGCAGTCGCAATAGAAAGAGCTAGACTTGTTTTTCCTACTCCTGGGGGACCTACAAGACAAATTATAGGACTACGTAGATTATTAGTATTTTGTTTTACGGCTAAATATTCTATTATCCTGTCTTTTACTTTTTCTAATCCAAAGTGTGTTGAGTTTAGGCTTGCTTCTACTTTTCTTAAATCATTTTCATCTTTTGTAAATTTATTCCAAGGAATATTTAATAGCCAATCAAGATAATCTCTAATTATGCCTGATTCTGGAGAAGCAGCTGAAGTTGATTCATAACGTTTCAATTCTCTTTTGATACGATTTTTTACTTGTCTACTACAATTCAATTTAGAGTATTTTTTATTAATTTCTGCTATTTCATTTTCCTTACTATTAAAATCGCCTAATTCTTGTTGAATAACATTCATTTTTTCACGGAGATAATACTCTTTTTGACTTTTTTCTAATTCTTTGCCGACTTTTTCTTCTATTTTTTCTTCCAATTCAATAAATTTAATATCCTCATTCATATCTTCTATCAGCATACGAACTCGTTTTATTGGATTTAGTTCTAGAATATATTTTTTCTTTTTTTCATTATTTAAAGGAAGAAAAGCAGCAATGATATCTGTTAAGTCTTCCACTGTATCTATTAGATTAAGTTGACCCATGATTGAATTTGAAACATAGGGAACTTTATTAATATATCTTTCTAAAGACTTAATAAGGAGATTCTTATAATTAACGTCATCTTCCTCATTTACTTCAGAGTTTATTTCTTTATAATTAGCAAAATAAAGGGTATTGTCATTAAAATATTCAGTTACTTCTACTCTTTTTACACCAAATAGAGTTATTCTTGTTTTACCATTTGGAACATCTATTTTCATTTTTATTTCTGCAAGGGTTGCTATTCGGGGAAGTTCTGTTATATCAGGAAATTCTGTAGTTGTATTATATGGGTTTACTAGGAGTAACTCTTTAGAACCATTTTCCTCAAGAAGAGAAAATATCTCTTTATCATCAAAATTATCAGTTTCAAACCTTACTTCAGAATTTGGAAATAAGATTATGGCATTCGTTAGAAATACATTTATTTTGTTCATAAGGTATCTCCCCCAGTTTCAAGATATGCTTACTATTATAACTTAATTTGAAAATAATTCAATGTAAAAAACAATTTTTTTGTCAAAAAAAGAGCAATTAATTATTTCTTTTGCTCTCTTCAATATTTTTCTTAAAATCTTCTTCTGACCAGATCGTAATACCTAATTCTACGGCCTTATCATATTTACTTCCTGGCTCGGCACCGGCTATTACAACATCAGTCTTTTTAGAAACAGAACTACTTGTTTTACCACCATAATTTTCAATTAGATTTTTAGCTTCATCTCTTTTATATTCTGTCATAGTTCCTGTTAGGACAAATGTTTTACCATAAAATGTTTCATCTTTGATGATTTTTTGACCAAGATAATTCATATTTATTCCATATTGTTTTAATCTTTCAATTATAATTTTATTATCTTCTTTTTGGAAATAATCAACGATACTTTTCGCAATTATTTCGCCAATATCATTAATACTACTTAAATCTTCTAGAGTTGCTTTCATTATATTATCAATATTATGGTAGTGTGATGCGATTATCTTTGCTGTTTTACTTCCTACATGAGGAATTCCAAGTCCAAAGAGAAGTTTTTCAAGAGAATTACTTTTACTTTTTTCTATTGCTTCAAGTAATTTGGTTACAGATTTTTCGCCATATCCTTCTAATCTAGTTAAGTCCTCGCGATGTGTTTGTAAAAGATAAATATCTGGTATTGTCCTAATAAATGAAAAGTTGAAAAAGTCTTCCATTATCTTTTCACCTAATCCATCTATATTCATAGCATCTCTTTCAGCAAAATGAATTAAGGATTCTATTTTTCTTGTAGGGCAATGTTCATTTAGACAGAAATAATCAACCTGTCCTTCTTTTTTTACAAGATTTGTTCCACAAATAGGACAATTATGAATCATTTCAAAATTCTTTTCATTACCCGTTCTTCTTTCCTTTTTTACTTCTACAACTTCAGGTATAACATCTCCTGCTTTTCTAATAGAAACTATATCTCCGATTCTTAAATCTTTTTCTTTTATATAATTTTCGTTATGAAGGGTTGCCCTAGCAATAGTAGATCCCATTACTATAACTGGATCTAAAACTGCATTGGGAGTAATTTGACCTGTTCTTCCGACTGTAAAAATTATATCATTTAATCTTGTTAATACTTCTTCAGCTGGAAACTTATAGGCAGTTGCCCATTTTGGATATTTAGCTGTAAAGCCTAGTTCTTGTTGTTGATCAATGTTGTTAACTTTAATGACAATGCCATCAATGTCATATGGAAGACTCTTTCGTTCTGCGTTTTTTTCTGAAATAAATTCTAATACTTCATTTATATTATTTACTAACCTATTATTTGGATTAGTTTTAAAACCTAGTTTTTTCATAAATTCTAGGGCTTCATAATGTGTATGTATTCCATAATCTAGTGGATTAGGAAGATGGTATATCCAAACGTCTAATCCTCTTTTTGCCGCTACTTTACTGTCTAATTGTCTAATGGAACCAGCCGCTCCATTTCTAGCATTTTGGAGGGGCTTTTCACCATTTTTTATTCTTTCTAAGTTTACTTTTTCTAGAGACTTTTTACTCATGTAAATTTCGCCACGAACTTCTATATCTATATCTTCATTTAGAGTTAGGGGAATTGATTTTATGGTTTTAACATTATGTGTAATATCCTCACCAACAACACCATCACCTCTAGTTGCAGCTCTTACTAATTTACCATGTTCATATAGTAGGGAAACTGATAAACCGTCTATTTTTAATTCACAGACATATTGAGGTCTAATGCCTTCTTTTTTTATTCTCTCATCAAAATTTACAACTTCGCTTTCACTAAAAACATCGCTTAAAGACATCATTGGTATTTTATGAGTAACTTTTTTAAAAGAATCTAGGACTTCTCCTCCTACTCTTTTTGTAGGAGAATCATCTCTTGCAAACTCTTTATATTTTTGTTCAAGTTCTTCTAACTCACGTAAATACTTATCATATTCTTGATCTGTTATTGTCGGTTCATCTAAAACGTAATACTTATAATTTGCATCATTTAAAATATTAGTTAATTCTTCTACTCTTTTTTTTATGTCCATTATTATCACCTTTTTTATTGTACTAGATTTATTTTATAAAGTCTATATTTTGAAAAAAACTACTTTAATTTATATACTTATGATATACTTTTTTATGGAGGATATGTATATGAACGAATTTAATACTATTGATAAGGTTAAAAGTTTATTTGAATCTTTTGGAATGAATGGAAATCAAAATTCATATTTTATAGGATATGTTAAAGCCCCTACTAAAGCTTCTTTACTTGGTGGCGCTGTGGGAGGAATGGTTGCTGGAATGCAAGCAGCACAGGAAAATCAATGTAGTGCTTATTTAATAAATGGTACTAATGAAGGAATTGGTTTAATCCCGCTTGTAACTGGTGATGGAAGTGTCTTATTTGCTTTACGTCCTGATAAATTAGTAACTGTTCCTAATAAATTTTATTTTTTCAAGAATGAGGAAATAAAGAGTTTAAAAATTAAAAGAGCAAATTTAATTAGTTTGGTTTCAAAAGAAATAACAATTAAACTAGGTAACGGTAGAGTAATTAATCTTATGGTTAACAATAAAGAAAAATCTTTACCATATCATGAAATGGAGTTTACAAAATTTGTAAATAGTCATAAAAATTAATAATTAATTATCTCGCTTAGGGCGAGTTTTTTGTTTACAAAAAAAGAACTAACTTTTGTTAGCTCTAATTATCATTTGCTTTTCCTAATAGTTTTAATAAATTTATAAATAGGTTTATAAAGTCTAGATATAGTTGAAAGGCTCCATAAATAGCTCCTTTATCCTCTCCTACTTCTCTTATAATGTATTCTGCATTTTTCATATCATATATGATATACGCTATAAAGACGATAGTAGATATTATAGTAATTATTAAGTCAAGCATTGATGATTTTACGAATATGTTTACTATTCCAGCTACTAAAATAGCAAGTAGACTCATCAAAAGCCACATTGACATTTTTGAAAGATCTTTTTTTGTAGTCATTCCAATTACTGCAAAGGCCAAGAAAACTATGGATGTTATTAAGAAAATACTCATAATACTTGATAGTTTAAAGGCTAGGAATATTACACCAAATGTTATTCCTGTTAAGAATGAATATATTATGTAACAGATTATAGCTGTTAACTTACTCATTTTATGTAGTCTTGTTGAAAAGAATATAGCTATTGCTATTTCAATAATGGCAAGTATTATATATGTACCACCACTATTAAGTCTTAATGCAGCATATGGATAAAGTGATAAACTGTATCCAGTTAAGAATGTAATTATTAAACCTATGAATAACCATGTAAAAACTTTAGGATATTTTTCTTGAATCATATTTCACCTCTTATTATATTATACTATTTTTTTGATATTATTCAAATAGTATTAATCTGTTATGACCATAATGTTTTATTATATTCTCCATTCTCTACTAACTTATTAATAGCATCTTTTACTTCATTTAAATCTTCTTTATATGTTACTCCATGCCATGTTGCGGTTGTTCCTATTACTTTGACATTAGCAACATCATCTTCTATTGCTTCAAATAATACGTCTGGTATTAAGAATTCAGCTGATGCTGCATTATCTTTGTTTTCTTCTAAAAATTTAGGTAGTTTTTTTTCAATGTAAGAAAAGATACTTGGAGTAAATAGTAACATATTCATAGATACTGTTGTATCATCTGATACTGTAAATGGAGTTTTTCCAGATAGAGGTTGGGCAACTATGATGCCATCTTTTCTTTCAACTTTACTTTCAGTAAGTTTTTTCAAATATCCATTTTCTACTTCACATATTCCTCTTTTAACAGAACCAATAGATGACATAGTATTTTTAACAATATATCCAATCATGCCATAATTTTCTTTATCTGTTTTTTCTACGTTTAATAAAAATTCGCTTGCTTTAAAATAAGCATCTCGTCCATAGAAATCATCTGCATTAATAATTGCGAATGGTTCATGTACTTTTTCTTTACAGCAAAGTATTGCTTGAGCTGTACCAAGTGGTTTTTCTCTATTTTTAATTTCTTGGTATTCATCAGGAATATTGTCATTTTTTTGGAACACATATTCAACATTTATATGTGGTTCTACTCTTTTACCAATTGTTTCTTTAAATACAGTAAAATTCTCTTCTTTTATTATGAACACAACTTTATTAAATCCTGCTTTAATAGCGTCATATATTGAATAGTCTATTATAAACTCATTACTTGGACCCATTGGTTCAATTTGTTTTAATCCTCCAAAACGGCTTCCCATACCTGCAGCCATTATAACTAATGTAATATTTTTTTTCATGTTTTCTCCTTATACTTTTGATAATTTTTTGTGATTCTTCATTAATTTTTTTATTCCATATGGATGTTTAAAAGCAACACTTACTAGTGTTGATGTTACCTCGACTACTCTTCCAGTACCAAATGATTCATGATAAACGTAGTCACCTACCTGATAGTCAACATCTTCTTTTCTAAACATTTCCTCTGTATCTATCTTTGGAATAGTTTTATTTTCTTCGCTAACATTAGAGTGAATAAGATTATTATTAATTTCACCAATAAACCTACTTGGTGGATTGACTTGTTCTCTACCAAAGAGTGTTCTTCTTCTGGCATTTACTAAATATAATTTTTTCTTAGCTCTGGTAATAGCAACGTAGCATAGTCTTCGTTCTTCTTCTAATTCACTATTTTCCATTAGTGAATTCATATGCGGGAATATTCCTTCTTCTAATCCAACAACGAAGACATAATCAAATTCTAATCCCTTTACGGAGTGAATTGTCATAAGATTTATTTTATTAGCATCGTCTTTATATTCTTCAACATCACTAATTAAACTAATTTCTAATAAAAAATCTTCAAGTGATATAAGTCCTTCTCTTTCCTCAAAAGATTTTGTAATTGATTTAAATTCTTCTAAGTTTTCTAGTCTGATTTCGGCTTCAAGAGATTTTTCACTTTCTAACTCTTGTTTCATACCACTAGCGTCTAATACTTTATCAATTAATTGGGTTAAGGTCAACTCCTCAGCCACTTTTTTTAAATTTTCTATTAATTCTTTAAACTGTAATTCTTTACCACTATCGATTACCTCATAGATACTTTTGTTTTCTAAGTCGGCTTTTTTAGTTAAATTTTCTATAGTTTTAAGTCCTATTCCTCTTTTGGGAGTATTTATTACTCGTAAAAGACTGATGTTATCTTTACTATTATGAATTAAGCGCAAATACGCTATTAAGTCCTTAATTTCTTTTCTACTATAGAAGTAAAAACTTCCTACAACTCGGTATGGAAGATTTTCCTTTAACATTTCCTCTTCTAATGTTCTTGATTGAGCATTAGTACGATAAAGGATCGCTATATCCTGATAATTAACACCTCTATTGTGTAATTCTTTTATTTTTCTTATAGCGTATTGTCCTTCATCTCTTTCATTGAAGGCTCTAAAATATTCTATTTTTTCTCCATCACCATTATTTGACCATAGTTTTTTGTCTTTTCTATTTTTATTATTTTTTATTACGTCATTGGCAGCGTCTAATATTGTTTTTGTAGAACGATAATTTTCTTCTAGTAGGATGGTGCTGCAATCTTTATAATCCTTTTCAAAGTTTAAAATATTTTTGTAGTTAGCACCTCGCCACCCATAAATAGCCTGATCGATATCGCCAACTACACATATATTTTTATATTTGGCGCTTATCATCTTTGTTAAGATATATTGAGCCTCATTTGTATCCTGGTACTCATCTATTAAAATATATTTAAATCTATTCTGATATTTTTCTAATACTAAAGGATTTTCTTTAAATAGTTTGATTGGTAACATCAATAAATCATCAAAATCTATAGAATTATTATTTTTTAGTTTTTTTACGTATTTTTGATATACTTCTAAAATAACTTTTTCATAATCACTTGCTACAAACTTTTCATATGACTCTGGTGACATTAATTCATTTTTACAACTACTTATTTTATTTCTTATAGCCTTAGGGTTATATATTTTAGGATCTTTATTTATATCTTTTAATATTTTTTTCACTACGGTTAGGGAATCATCACTATCCATAATAACAAAGTTATGATCATACCCTAAAAGTTCACAATTTTCTCTTACTATTTTTAAACCAAAACTGTGGAAGGTGGATATTTGTAAACTACTGGCCTGTTCTCCTATAAGGTTATATGTTCTATCTTTCATTTCTTTAGCTGCTTTATTAGTAAAGGTTATAGCTAAGATATTATATGGGTCGACATGTTTTTCCTCAATTAAATACGCTATTCTGGTTGTTAAAACCTTAGTTTTACCACTTCCTGCTCCAGCTAGAACTAAAAGTGGGCCTTCGGTTTTTAAAACCGCTTCTTGTTGTTTATTATTTAAATTCTCTATATTCATAATACTTACCTCAATTATAATTATACTAAAATATGATATTTATGGCCAGTAAAACACAATAATAAAACTAAATATTTTTATTTTCATAAAAAAAAAGCAAAATATGATTTGCTTTTAAACACTTCTATATAGTTCCATTAATTCTGATAATTTTTTTTCATTATCTTCTTCTATTCTTTTTTCTTCAGTTTTAGTATTATTGGAGTATTGAGGTTTTGTTTCTTGTTCTTTTTGTAACATTGAAAGGACTTTTTTATAATCATCAATAGTTAACATTTGGTCATATATTGCTGTATTAGCATTTGTTGGTGTCTGATATATAACTTTTGTTTTGACAGGTTCTCTTTTTACAACATAAGGAGATTCTAATACATTGACGTAATATGGAAGTCTCACCTCTTTTTTAGGTGTTTCTGCTTCAACTACGGGTTGTAATACTTCTTGATGTTTTACCTTTTTCTTGTCAAAATATGATCTTAATAATTTGTATACTACTAAATAAATTATCCAAATTACAAATATATTACTACTTAATTCAATTAGTGAATGAACTTCACTATTACTATATAATGATGTTTGATTAAAGACATCTAGATTATTTGCAGTAATAATACTTAATAATAATATTAGGAGATAATGCATCGCAAAGAAAGCTACGCTATTAACTATTTTTGTAAATAATTTAGAATTTTTATTAAACATACTAATCCACATTATAATATTTGTTGCGATAATAGCAGCTAGATAAACTGAGATGTTAGGAAAATATATTATAACGAAAATATTATTCATCATATTATCATACATAGTAGATAATGATGCATGATATTTTATAATGATTGCAATTAAGGAAATTATATAAATAATTCCATAAGTTTTTTTACTTTCCTTGGCATTTTTTCTATTTGTAGTTGCGAATAAAATACTTAGGAATGCTAGTAAGCAAATCACTATAATGTATGTTTTATCTGAACTTGTTAAGTCTACTACAACTTTTAATTTATCTAATAGTGATAATTGTTTCATAATATTTTCCTCCTTTTATATTTCTTCTTATTTTTCTAGATAGGCAATATATACTGTTTGAGTTTTAGAGTCATTATTTGTACAAGTTACTAATGTAAGTGTTGTTTTTTCATAATCCCTATATATTGCAATTTTTCCTGTTTTTTCTTGTTTATAGATTTTATTAATCTTATAGATATATCTTTTGTTTTTGTATAAAACATTAACTTGATCACCAGTATTTAATTGGTATAATTCATTAAAAAATGCTTTCCAACCGGTTCCAGAATGGGCTGCGATTATTAGGTTGCCCTTTTCTTTATCCGGATAACTTGAGGTTGGAGATACATATATATTTTTTTCAACGTCATTTTCTGGACTAGTGATATCATAGAAACCTTTATTTAAATTGATCTTTGAAATTTCTAGATAACCAATATAACCAGTTGTTGTATTTTCTGTTTGTGTTGTTGTTTCTGGTTGATTATTATTTTCTTTTTCTTTATCCTCTTTATTTTCTTTTGTAGTATCTTCGTAAAAGACATTAGCCATATAGTCATATGCTTTTATCTTTTTACTTTGAATATAGTTAAAAGAAAGAAAGAATCCTCCTATTATTATGAATATACTAGCTAGTGCTATTACAATATTCTGGGGGACTCTTTTTCTTTTTATTTTTTTATTGTTGTTCTTTTTTTGCATTGTAGTATACGAATCCTGCTGTTGTTGCTAGAATTAAGCCACCTACAATATAGAAAATAACTGAGGCATTTGAATTTGTATTTGGAACATCTACAATAGTAGTAATTTCTTTCTTATTAGCAAATGATACCTGTGCTGTTCTGTTCTTATCATCAATTGTGAATGTTACTTTTTCATCACTTAGTACATATCCTTCTGGAGCAGAAACTTCTTCTACTGTGTATGTACCATTAGCAATATTTTCAATTGTATAAGCGGAATTAGTTGTTGTGAAACGAGCTATTTCTTTTCCTGTTGAATCTTTAATTACTAATACAGCTCCGGCAATTATTTCTTTAGTATCTTGATCAATCTTAATGATTGAAACAACTTTACTTGCTGCTTTATTATATAATTTTAAAGTTATGTTCTTATTATTATCAGTGATAGTAAATTCTTGTGGAGTTGTATCAAGGATATAACCTTCAGGAGCTTCTGTTTCTTGAGCTGTATATTTTCCATTAGGTAAATCTTCGATTACATGATAATCATTAGTTGATGTCCAACTGGCGATTACTTTTCCTGCTTCATTTTTTACAACTATCTTAGCTCCTACTAATGGTTTTCCAGTTTCTTTAGAAACCTTAATAATTTTTACTGAACCCTTAGTAGTTTCTTTTTTATGATTATAGAAAGTTAATGTTGCTGTACGATTAGTATCACTAATTGTGAATTTTAATGGTGTAGTATTTAATTCATAACCTGCTGGTGCTACTGTTTCTTGAATAGTATAAGTACCTTTTGGTAAGTTTTCAATAACATGAGCAGATCCTGTTGTTTTCCAGCTTGTTACAACTCCACCTTTAGAGTCTTTTAATACTAATGTTGCTCCAGCTAATTGTTTATTAGTTGATTTATCAACCTTAGTAATAACTACTTTTGATTTAAAAATATTAAAGTTAATACTTGTATTTACTGTCTTAGTTGTTGGATATAAATATGTTGGAATTATTTCTTGTACGCTTTTATTGCTTGGTCTATATTCATAAACCTTATTATATGTTTTTGTTCCTGTAATTGTAGCTTTAAAATCTACTGAAGTATTATTAACGCTTCCTACTGGTACGTACACTACAAATTTTTCGCCAGCATTGAATTTTGTTTTAACATTTCCAGCTGTATCAGCTGTAAAGCTTCCACTTGGTGCATTAGTTAATTTTACTTGATAACTATCAACATCAGTTGTAGAAACTGTAACTGCATTGGAAATATAGTATTTTTTTGTTTTTCCTATTGATAATGTTTTACTTGTTGTACTTGCTGAAATTTTAGGATTTGGATATCCTTTATTTTTAGCTTTAACTGCTTCATTTACTAGTTTTTTGGCATAACCTCTTATATTATAAGGGTCAGAAGCAACATTTCTTACATAGTTATTTAAGTTTGTTGAGCCTGTAGTTTCATCTAAATACCACCATACAGCAACTTGTGTAATATAGATGTCTTTGTTCTTATCTCCTGTGATACTTTTACTTGGATAACCATTTTCAATGATGTAGGCAAATCCAGCATCTCTTTCACCATATAATGTTACTGTGGTATTTTGTGTTGTTGCTTTACTAAGACTTAAGCAATAACTTTCAGTTCCATCAGATAATATTTTTCTTGGAATATTCAAACCGTTGATATATGTTGGTAAGTTTGTTGATGATCCAACTTCTAGTGTTTTTGGCGGCTCAGCTGCAAAAACATCAGTTATACCAACAACTGTTGCAACAGTAAATACTAATAATAGTAGTACTGCATTTTTTAATTTTTCTATAACTTTTTTCATAATTTTCCCCCTAACTCACTTAAGTGCCTCTTATTTTAGCACAAAACCTCTAAAAAATCAAGTTTTTTTTCATCTGCAATCATTTTTATCTTAATTGCCATATGAATTATACTACACTTCTTCGCTTTTGGAAAGAATTTTACCATATTTATTATATTAGTTTTTCCTAAATAATATGACCATTATATGGACTATTTTATTAACCCTCACTTTTTTTCGGCATATAATACTTTGAACGTGAAAGGAGGATTATTTTGAAAAAAAAGATTACGTTTATTAGTATAGCGATAATTCTGCTTATAGCTATATTATCTATATTTTTAAATTTTAATAAGAAAGAGGATAATAAAACTTTGACAAAGGTCAAGGTAGCTGAGGTAGCTCATACTGTTTTCTATGCTCCACAATATGTTGCATTAGAAAAGGGATTTTTTGAAGAAGAAGGTTTGGATGTTAGTTTGATGTTAACACCTGGAGCAGATAAAGTTACTGCCGCTGTTTTAGCAAAAGATGCTGACATTGGATTTTCTGGAAGTGAAGCAACAATTTATGTTTATAATGGTGGAGAAAAAGATTATTTACAAACTTTTGCTCAATTAACACAAAAAGATGGTTCATTTATTGTTTCTCGAGAAAAAATTAAAAATTTTAAATTAACAGATTTAAAAGGAAAAACTATAATCGGAGGAAGAGCTGGAGGTATGCCTGAAATGACTTTGGAATGGGCACTAAAAAAAGCTGGTCTTACTCCTGGAAAAGATGTAAAAATTGATACATCAGTAGCATTTGCAGCTATGAGTGGTTCATTTATAGGTGGCAATGGTGATTTTGTTAGTTTATTTGAACCAAATGCACTTCAAATAGAACAACAAGGTTATGGATATGTTGTTGCTTCCCTTGGAGAACTTGGTGGTGTTGTACCATATACCTCATATAGTGCTAGAAAGAGTTATATAAAAGAAAACTCTCAAACTATTGAGAAATTTGAAAGAGCTATTCAACGTGGACTAGATTATATTCATAAAACGGATGATGAACAAATTGCAAAAGACATATTAAATCAATTTCCAAATACTTCACTTAATGATCTTACTAAAGTGGTAACTCGTTATAAGAAAATTAATGCTTGGCCAAAAACAACTGAATTTAGTGAAAAATCATGGAATCATTTACAAGATATTATGATTGAGGCTGGTCAACTAAAAGAAAAAGCATCTTATAGTAAATTAATTTATGAAAAATAAAATTTTAGAAGTAAAAAATTTAAGAAAGACCTATCATGACTCTAATGGTGAAATAGAAGCAATTAAAAATATTAATTTTGATATTTATGAAAAAGAGTTTGTATCTATTGTTGGACCATCTGGTTGTGGTAAGTCTACTCTTCTATCTTTACTTGCTAACATAGAAAAGCAATCATCAGGGGAAATTAATTGGAGTAAAGAAAATATTGTTATTGGATATATGTTACAAACAGATTCTCTTTTTCCTTGGAGAAACATTTTAGATAATGCTTTAGTTGGATTAGAGATCAGAAGTCAATTAACTGATGATAATAAGCAATATGTTATTGACTTACTTAAAACTTATGGTTTAGGTGACTTTATGTATAAATATCCTGATTCATTATCTGGTGGAATGAGGCAACGTGTTGCATTAATTAGAACCTTGGCAATTAAACCAGATATTTTACTGTTAGATGAGGCCTTTTCTGCTCTTGATTCTCAGTCTAGATTAAAAGTAAGTGAAGATGTTTATAAAATCATAAAAAAGGAGCATAAAACGGCTATTATGGTAACCCATGATATTAATGAAGCTTTAACTTTATCTGAGAGAGTAATTGTATTTAGTAAAAGACCCGCTACTATAAAAAATATTTATGAAATTAATTTTTCAGGAGAAAGAAGTACATTAAATACAAGAAAAGAAAAGAACTATAATGAATATTATGACAAAATATGGAGGGATCTAGATGTTAGAGTCTCCTGAACATATTCTTTATCTTAAGAAAAAAAAGCATGATAAAGCATTAATATTATTTTTTCAAATCGCAATCATCTTTATATTTCTAATTTCCTGGGAATTACTTAGTCACTTTAAAATAATTAATACTTTTTTATCTTCATCTCCTAGTGAAGTTGTTAAAACAATTATTTCTTTATTAAATGATAAGTCACTTTTTTCTCACATAACAATAACTTTATATGAAACATTTATTAGTTTTATTATTACCTCAATTATTGGCTTTTTAATCGCTATTCTTATGTGGTTTTTCCCACGCTTTTCAAAAACAATTGATCCTTATTTAACAATTTTAAATGCTTTGCCTAAAGTTGCATTAGGTCCTTTAATTATAATTTGGGTAGGTGCAAGTACTAATTCTATTATTTTCATGGCCCTTTTAATTTCTTTATTTATTACAATAATAAATATATATAATGGATTTAATTCTACTAATGAAAATTATATCAAGTTGTTAAAATCTTTAAATGCCAGTAGAATGTGTATATTTTTAAAGGTTGTAATGCCAAGTAACATTAAAAATTTGATAAGCACCATGAAAATTAATATTAGTATGACTTTAATAGGCGTAATAATGGGAGAACTTTTAGTATCAAAACGTGGTTTGGGGTATTTAATAATGTATGGTTCTCAAGTATTTAATATTAATTTAGTTATTACTAGTGTATTTATACTAGGAATTATCGCTTACTTGATGTATAAGTTAATAACAATAATTGAAAATAAATATAATAAAAATAATCAATAAAAAAACAATCTCTTCTTTAGGATTGTTTTTTTGTGACTTTTAGTAAGCCTTTTTCTACTTCCTCCAATGCTCTACCTATATTCTTTTTACATTTATATTCCCCTTCAGACATTTGGTAGTGACCGGTTCTAGAAATTTCCTTACTACGTCTGGCCGCTATATGAACTAATTCATATTTTGAATCGACGATATTAAGCAATTTATCTATAGATGGATAAATCATTGTATCACACTCCCTATAATAATGTTAAAACATTATTTACATTAGTTCAAGTAAAACGACAAAATTAGACATTTTTATTTACACTTTTTATCTTTTTTATTTATGTAAACAATTTGACATTCAAAAACATGAAATTATGTCTTTCATGTTTTTACTTTAACTAACGGAATTGTGAACAAGAACCACATTGAACATTACTTACTACGTTTTCTTCAGAGCAAGAATATTCTGGTCTATAAGTGTGGCGATAAACATGATGATTGATGATTCTAGTTTTTATTGGACAAACATGTGGTACTTCATGTACAAAAGTTCTGTGAACACATCTTTCACGAGGTGCCTCACAACTAGCTCCAGCCATTGTATCCATCATTGGTTGCCCCATATTATTTTGCATTAAATTAAAATCAACATCATTATAAGAAATGTTATTATCACCAGTAATAGTAGAATCAAAGTCCATATTATTACTTATATTTTGATCTCCAAACATCTTATATCCTCCTATCTAATCTATTGTATGATGGGGAGATATTTATGCATACGATGAAAGCCCAGCTGTTATAGCCATTCATCATATTTTGCAATATATATTCTTTTAATAATAGAGACAATTATAAAGTAAAGAAGAACTAGGCCTATTAAATAGAAATAGAAAGACGTTGGCAATATGACGAAGTGGAATGTTTTTATATTATGAAGAATTATAGGTGTAATAATCGTTAGCACTAATGAAAAGATAGTTAATATATTTAATTTTGAACTAGCATTTGATTCAATAAATGGACGTTTTGCGGTTCTTACATTATATATAATCATAAGTTCTGTAGTAAGGCATGTAACAAACCATGCGGTTTGAAAATAAGCTTGTTTGTCAACACTATTATATTTAAAGATAAACCAGAAAATAATAAATGAGATAATGTCAATTAATGAACTAGTAATTCCCATTACTTTCATAAAGCGAGAAATTCCCTTGGTATCCCATTTTTTAGGTTTTATTAGGAAAGATTCATCAACATTGTCATAAGGTATACCAATTTGAGAAAAGTCATAAATAAAATCTTGTAATAACATTTGAATTGGTAAAAGAGGTAAAAAAGGAATAAAAATACTAGATATCATAATACTGAATACATCTCCAAAGTCGGCACTTAGAGCCATCTTCATATATTTTATAATATTTCCGTATACTTTTCTTCCTTCTAATACACCATCGTAAATTACTTTTAAGCTTTGCTTTAAAATGATAATATCACTAGCTTCTTTTGCTATGGAGGTTGCTGTATTAACTGAGATACCTACATCAGCTTCACTTAATGAAGGAGCATCATTCACTCCATCGCCCATATAACCAACGACGTGATTATTTTTTCTATATAAAGAGACTATTCTTTCTTTTTGGAGAGGATTCATTCTAGCAAAAACATCTACTTCCTCTATTCTACTAGATAACTGTTCATCAGTCATTTTATCTATATCGCTACCTAAGAGAATATCATTACCATTTAATCCAACCATATTACAGATGTTTTTAGTAGCATAGGGATTATCACCAGTTAATATTTTAGTTTTAATACCAATCTTATATAAATTTGACAAAGTCTTTTTAACATCTTTTTTGGCTGGATCTAAGAAGGCAACAAAGCCAACAAAAGTCATATCCTTTTCATAGTCCGTATTAAATAAGTTAATTCCAGGATAACTGTTTTTTTCTGCCAAGGCAATTACTTGCATACCATCATTAGCAAGTTCTATAGCTTTAGATTTAATAACTTTTTTTATTTTTTCAGTGATAACTTCATTTTTATCATTGATATGCACCATATTGCAATCTTTAATTATTTCCTCCAAAGCTCCTTTTGTAATCATGCGATATGTATTTTTATGTTTAACAACGATACTTTGTTTTTTTCTATTATAATCAAAGGGAATTTCATCTACTTTTTCGTAAATTTTAACTTTCTCATCTATTTTATTTTGTTTTCCATAAGAAATAATGGCTCTATCAACAAGATTTTTTATACCTGTACTATAATAACTATTAAGAAATGCATATTCTAAAATATCTTCATTTTCTGTTCCCAAAGCATCTATATACTTTTGTAAAGTTATTTCATTTTCTGTAAGAGTTCCTGTTTTATCTGTACATAAAATATCAATAGCGCCAAGATTTTGAATAGATTCTATCTTTTTTACGAGTGCTTTTTTCTTAGCTAAACTTTTACTACCCTTTGTGAGATTGACATTTAAAATCATTGGTAACATTGAAGGAGTTATTCCTACGGCAACAGAAAGAGCAAAAAGTAAGGCTTCACCCATATTTTGTTTTAGGATACCGTCTATCACTATGACAACTAAGCAGACTATTGCCATATATTTAATTAATAAATTAGAAATACTTTTAATGCCTTTATCAAAGTTTGTTTCTTCCTTCTTGTCTTTTATTTCACTACCAACCTTACCTAAATAGCTATCAAATCCTGTGGAAATGACTAATCCACTTCCTCTACCACTAACAACAGAAGTTCCCATAAGGCAAATATTTTCTATATCAAAAATTTCTTTTGGATTGTTACTTGATAATTGTTTTTTTTCAATTAAAACACTTTCTCCTGTAAAAACAGACTGATTGATGAATAGATCCTTACAGTCAATAATTTTTAGATCAGCTGGAATAATGGTACCCGCATTTAACTTAACAATATCGCCAACGACAACATCCTCTACCTTTATTTCCATTTCTTCATTATTTCTTAACACTATAACAGTTGAGTAGATTTTACTCTGCAATTTTTTATTGAATTTATAGACGGAATAATCCTGAAAGAATCTAATAAGGGCACTGATAAAGGCTATCACTATTATAATGATAGAGCCTAACGTGTCACCTAGAAATAAGTTAATTAAAGAAAGGAATAATAAAATTATAATAAACTCATCTTTAAAAGATTCAAAAAGAAAATACATTGGTCCTTTATGTTCATCTTTGATAACAACATTTTTGCCATTTTCAATTAGGCGTTTTTTTACTTCTTTTTCAGATAAACCATTTAAAGTAGACTTATATTTTTGTAGACTATTATAGGTATTTTCCTTTGATTCAGTTAAATAATTTTTAAATATTTCATTATCATTACTCTTTAGATCATTTTTACTATTTTTTATATCAAATATTCTAATCATTTTATCAACCTCTTTACTATTTCAATTATAGTATAGCATAAAAAAGTGATTGTAGTATTTCAGTTTATTATTAATTAAAAAAAGATGGTAATATTTGTACACATCTTTCTTATTAAAATGGCATTTTGAAATTACCATTCTTCATTTGTTTCATCATTTTTTTCATTTGTTCAAACTGAGTTAATAGTTTGTTAACTTCTTGTACTGATGTAGCACTTCCCTTGGCAATTCTTGTTTTTCTACTAGCCTTAATAATATCGGGATTTTTTCTCTCGGCTGGTGTCATAGATAATATTATTGCCTCAATATGTGCCATTTGTTTGGGATCTATTTTTACGTTATTTAATCCCATCTTTGATGCTCCTGGAATTAACTTGATTAATGATTCTAATGGTCCCATTCTTTTTATTTGTTTTAATGTACTTAAGAAATCTTCTAAGTCGAATTTTCCATTTTGCATCTTTTTAGCTGTTTTTAGGGCTTCTTTTTCATCTATTGCCTCTTGAGCTTTTTCAACTAATGAAACAACATCACCCATACCTAAAATTCTGCCAGCCATTCTTTCAGGATCAAAATAGTCAATACCATCTAGCTTTTCACTAGTACCAATAAATTTGATAGGAACGTTAGTTAAGTGTCTAACTGATAAAGCTACACCACCTCTGGTGTCACCATCTAATTTTGTAAGAATTACTCCTGTTAGTTTTAATTTAGAATTAAATCCCTCTATTACATTTATAGCATCTTGTCCCATCATGGCATCTATTACTAATATAGTTTCTTGTGGTTTAACTTCTTCTGTAATATTTTGAAGTTCAATCATTAAGTCTTCATCAATATGAAGTCTACCAGCAGTATCTATTAACACATAGTCATATCCGTTTTCTTTAGCGTATGCTATTGCATTTTTACTTATCTCAACGGGATTTCTTTTACCTTCTTCATAAACTTCTATATTTAATTGTTTACCGATTTGTTTTAATTGATCTATAGCAGCTGGTCTATATACATCACACGCTACTAAAAGTGGTTTTTTAGCATGCTTTTTTCTTAGAAGATTGGCTAATTTACCGATAGCGGTTGTTTTACCACTTCCTTGTAATCCTACAAGCATCAAAGTGGCGGGATTCCCATTTAAATTTAGGGGACTACTTTCTCCACCAAGTAATTCAATAAGTTCATCATTTACTATTTTTACAAATAAATCTCCTGGATTAATACTTCTTTGTACTTCTTCTCCTAAAGCTTTTTCTTTAACATTATTAGTAAACTCTTTAACTACTTTATAATTTACATCGGCTTCTAATAGAGCAAGACGAACTTCCCTCATTACTTCGCTGATATTATCCTCAGTTATTTTTCCATATCCTTTAATTTTATGTATTGCATTTTGTAATCTATCACTTAAGTTTTCAAACATTTTTATCACCTGATAATTATTATACAGAAAAAAGACTAGTTTGACTAGTCTTTAGATTTTATTACTTATCTTCTGTAACAACCTTAATGTTTCCAAATCCTTCCATTAGGTTAGGACTAACATTTTGACCGGCTGGGATTATTATTTGAGGCTGTTGTTCTCCTAAAGTAATGTTAGGTTTTAAACTTGTTTCTGTATTTAAGAAGCTTTGAGCCCCAGGAATGCTTACTATTGTATCGTTTGTTGGGATATATGTAGATTCTGGATTTAGTGCGCCATCATCTACATTTGCATTGTAGTTTTGAACGCTATTATATGGATGCATAACATCATTATTGTTTTGTTGTGAAGGTTGTGGATTTAAATCTTTGTTTTGTGGTACTTGTTCGTTTGTATTATTGGCGGGCATAGCTGGAATATCAATAAATTTAGACTGTTGTCCATTATCTTGACTTATTGGATTTTGTTCAGGAATGTTAGTACTTACCTGTTCCATCATATTAGGAGCTTTATTATTTAAATCTGGAACTGCAGTTGGAATTTGTCCTACTCCATCAGGAGTATTTGATATAAATGTTGGACTATTTACTTGTTGTTTTGGAATTTCTACCTTTGTTTCTGGTTCTGGATTTTTAGGCTCTGTTTTTTTATTACCATTGCCATCCCATATTTTTACAACATCACAGTTACCACTCTTAGGTGCTGGATCAGGCATTTTTAGTCTGACTATTAATGGAATTTTAAAAGCCATTCCGAAAGCTAGACACGTTCCAGCTTGAAGCGTCTTTTGTTTTTCAACAATTTCATCACTAATATTTGGAACCATCTTTTTGATATAATCAACGTCTGCAGGGTGATTCATCTTGAAAATCAAGAAATTAGAGCATTGGGAAATAACGGTATCACTCATTTCAACAGGTCTTTGAGTAATTAATCCTAAAATAACACCATACTTACGTCCTTCTTTAGCTATACGATCAAATATATTATAACCAATTAGGAAAGTATCTGTATCATTTTGAATATATCTATGTGCCTCTTCAACAATTAAATGAAATGGAATGCTTGCCCTATTAGATAACCCTTTAGCAAAACTAAATATTAAACGAGAATATATTTTGACGATAACCTTAGCGAAAGTATCATCAACATCATCTAAGTTAATATTTACAAATTGGAATTTACGACCATTAGTTATTAGTAATGACGAAATGAATTGTTCTAGATTTATAAAACTTGGATAATCAAAATATTTCGCATTTTGACCAACTATTAGAGAATGTAACCTTACTTTTATTGTAACTGAGTCACCATATGTATTTTCATTTCTTAACCAACCTTCACTAATTAAAGTAAAGTTAAGAGCTTTTTCTAAGGTATCTAATGTATAGAAAACAGATCCTTCTGGCTCGTAATTATCGTATTCTTCTTTAATAAATTTATTAAGATATTCTGTCATCAAAACACTTTCAGTAAAGTTACCAAATTGATCTATTAAGAAACACTCACGGAATTTTCTAGTATAACCAACTCCTTGGATTGTACTTTCGAGATTAAATTCAGGTGTTGAACATGAAGCGATGATAGAAAATATATCATTTCTCTTATTGGGTGCGGTTTGATTAGTATATAGTATAGCCATAATTGCTTTGGCTATTAAATGGTTTTTATAAGCATTAGCGTCTACTTCTTCTTGTGAAAATATACGAGCTAATTTTAACATTCTTTCAATTATGGGAAGTTGTGAATGATTTGTTACATTTAAAAGAAGGGCTAAATCTTGTTCATTAAGTAAATATATAGGTATACGAAGTTTTTCAGCATAGGGATCTATTTCATTGGTAGAAATAAAGCGATAATTATAGTTTGAGTTGATACTAGAAAGATTTTTAAAGGCATTATAGTATTCTGCTGATGAGTCAAACATAATTATATTTGATTTATATGGGAATAGTCTTTCATCTTCAAACATATTTTGAAATATTCTAGATACACCACAAGATTTACCAGAACCACTATTACCAAAAATGGCAAAATGATTACTGAAGAAACCATTTACATCCATAAATACAGGTCTATCATTATAAAATGGACTAGCTCCTAAAAGCATATTTCCATATTTATCTTCTCCTGTTATTAAAGGTATTTCTTCTTCTTTAATAACGCGACAAGTGGCATCAAGAGTTGGTTTACGTAGTGTTCCACCGATTAGTCTCCCATCTCTTATTTCACCTAAAAATCTTATTTTTACTATATTATCTTCTAAATCATCTACTTCGCCTAAAACTTTTTTTTCACTATCCTCGAAGATTACATGTAGATTCATTAAATTAAAAGTTATATCAGCATCATCTCTTAGTTTAACGTTTGCTGACTTATCACTTATGTATACTATTTTGTCAAACATGTATACTCCCCTCTTTCTTATTCTTTATGTAAACATTATACTATTTGTACCCCGTTTTAGCAAGATTAGTTTTCCTAAAAAAAATACTAGTGTCTAGCATTTTATTAAATAATATTTTTAATAATTTCTGCTACTGCATGATCACTAGTACTTTCTAAAGCTTTGTATATTTTTTCCTTTTTAGTATGTAAATTGAGTTTATTTTCATAGTCTTTTAATTTATCTCTTATCACATTTATTTGTTTTGAAATGGCATTTCTGCTTATATCATAGTTTTCTGATATTTCACTTAGGGAAAGGTTATTATAATAATATTCTTCAAAGTATTGTTGTTGTTTAATTGTTAGGAGTGGTTTATATATATCATATAGTTCATTATAATAAATAAATTCTTCCATATTATACTCCTAAAAAAGTGATTACTGATAGTGTTATAAGAATTACACCTACCAAAATATAAACTAATGTTAAAAATTTACGATGGTATACTTTATAATTATTATATCCCATTATTAGAATGGTTAGGCCTAATGATAATTGAAGAAAGCCTGTAATACTTTTATTTAGTATATATACTATTGTTAATACCACTGTTATTAATGAAAATATTGCTTGTAAATACAAAAAGATATGATTGTTATTTTTTTTATTGTTCTTGTCCTTTTTCATATTTTACTCCTTTTATAAATCTTTAAATAATCCATAAATATATTTTTCAATATCGAATGATTGAAGATCATTTTCTCCTTCACCTAATCCAATATATTTAACAGGTATATTTACTTCATCTTTTATAGCTAAAACAATACCACCCTTAGCTGTCCCATCTAATTTTGTTAATACAATTCCGGTAATATTTGTTATTTCTTTAAAACTTTTAGCTTGACTAATACCATTTTGACCTGTTGTGGCATCAATTACTAATAATGTTTCATGTGGTGCTCCTGGAATAAGTTGACCAATTACTCTATTTATTTTTTCTAATTCTTTCATTAGATTAACTTTATTTTGTAATCTTCCTGCAGTATCAATTAAGACAACATCATAGTTTTCTTCCTTAGCTTTTACTAATCCGTCATATACAACACTGGCAGGATCTGAGCCTTGACTTTTTCCATAAAAACTAGTATTAGTTTTCTTACTCCAATCTTCCAACTGAAGAACTGCCCCTGCTCTAAAAGTATCAGCCGCAATTAGAAGTACTTTTTTACCTTCATTTTTAAATTTTTGAGCTAATTTCCCTATTGTAGTTGTTTTTCCTACTCCATTAACACCCACAAATAAAACTACGGTTGGACCATTTTCTTGAAAATTTATTTTGTTTACCAAAACATCTTCATTAACATAAATTATAAATAGTTCATCAATAATTATTTCTTTTAAATCCTCTGTACTTTCTATTTTTTCATGTTTTACTCTATCTCTTAATTTTTCAATGAAATTGGTAACTGTATTTACTCCAATATCTGCCATAATTAAAATTTCTTCTAATTCGTCAAAATATTCATCAGTAGCCTTTTTATATTTATTAGTAAGAGATGCTAATCTACTTACAAAACCTTCTCGTGATTTTGTTAATCCTTTTTCATAGACTTCTACTGACTTCTTTTTATTTTCTACCTTTTCAGGTATATCGCTAACATTTTCTTCAATATTTTCTGTTTTAAAAATGTTTTTTATTTTGTTAAATAATCCCATCTTATGTCTCCTTTAATTTTGTTTATTTTATTGTAACACAAAGTAGTTAAATATTAAAATATTTTTAATTATTACTTCAATTCGCAAAGGAGATAAACATATGCTAGAATAAATATTATTGGAGGTAAATGTAATGAAAATAATAACACTATGTGGAAGTATGCGATTTAAAAATGAAATGATAAGCATAGCTTGTGAACTAGAATTAAATGGGGATGTTGCTATTCAATGTGTATATTTTCCACAAAATAAGAAATTATCTGATTTTGAGTTAGAAAGGTTAAGTAAACTTCATTATAAAAAGATTGAAATAAGTGATGCCATTTATGTTGTAAATGTAAATGGGTATATTGGAGAATCTACAAAGAAAGAAATAGAATATGCTCGTTCATTAAATAAAGAAATATTATCTCTTGAGCCATTATGTTAGTTATGGTTTAAAAATTTACTTTACGAACTCAAGAATTATTATTGTGATAGACAAAATATTAATTATATAGTATAATGTATGCGGTTAGTTCTTTTACATATTAAATTGAACGTAGAAAGGAGAATATAAAATTTTATGATAAAAAACAAACCTAGTGGAACAAAGATTGTTGTTTTAGGAGGTTTAGGTGAAGTCGGTAAAAATATGTATTGTGTAATGCATGGCGACGATATCGTTATTATTGATGCCGGGGTAAGTTTTCCAGAAAGTGAATTGATGGGTGTTGATTATGTACTTCCTGATTTTACTTTTTTAAAGGAAAATGAAGATAAAATTAGAGCGTTATTAATTACACATGGACATGAAGATCATATTGGTAGTATACCTTTTTTATTACAGAGTATTAATATACCTGCTATTTATGCTCCTCGTCATGCAAAAGAGTTAATAGCAGTAAAACTAGAGGATCGTAATATTAGATATGATAATTTATATGCTTATACCGATGATACTAAATTAAAGTTCGGAGAAATTGAAGTAGAATTTATCTTAATTACTCACTCAGTACCTGATTCACATGGTATTTGTGTTACTACTCCTGATGGTAGAATTGTAACAACGGGTGATTTTAAATTTGATCTTACTCCAATTGGTCCAATGGCTGATTTATATAAAATGGCTACTCTTGGACATGAAGGAGTTGATTTACTAATTAGTGATTCTACTAATGCTTTAAATGAAGGATTTTCAACAAGTGAATCTAAAGTTGACAGCGCTTTGAACGAAATGTTTGATCTTTATCCACAACAAAGAATAATTATTGCCACTTTTGCTTCCAATATCTATCGTGTAAAACACATTTTTGAAACTTGTTATAAACACAATAGAAAAATATGTGTGTTTGGTAGAAGTATGGAAAATAATATTAAAATTTCAATCGAAGGTGGTTATATAGATCACAAAGAACTATTAATTTCACCAGATGAACTTAGCCATTATAAGCCTGGAGATGTTACTATTTTGTGTACTGGTTCTCAAGGAGAGCCTTTGGCGGCACTTTCTCGTATGTCTAATGGTAATCACAAGTATGTAAAATTAAGACCAGATGATATAGTTATCTTTTCATCAAGTACTATTCCTGGTAATGCTTTAAGTATTTCAAAGATCATTAATAAGTTATGTTTAAACGGTGTATCTGTTTATACAAATAAATCTCTTAGTGGTCTTCATACTTCAGGACATGCTAATGAAGAGGAGTTAAAATTAATGATTAGGTTAATTAAGCCTAAGTATTTAATGCCTTTCCATGGTGATTATCGTATGTTAAAACATCATGCTAATTTGGGAATTGAATGTGGTATCCCTAAGGAAAACACTTTTGTACTAAAAAATGGAGATTCCCTTGATTTAGTTAATCATGTTATTACTAAAGGTAAGAGCATGCCTGGTGCTGATATATATGTAGATGGTAACAGAATTGGTGAAATTGGTGGCGCAGTCATACGTGATAGAAAAATAATGGCTAATGATGGAATATTAGTAGTAATAGTTAATGTAGACATGAAAAAACATGAATTACTAATCAGACCAAATATTACTACTCGTGGATTTATACAAATAAATGAAAATGAGGAACTATTGAAAAAAATAGAAATGTATGCTGATAAAATAGTAAAAGAACAACTAAAAAATACTCATTCAACATTTGCAAGTATTAAATCTTGTCTGACTGCAGAGTTAATTCCTTATATAAATGAGTTAACTGGTAGAAAGCCTATTATTTTACCAATAATTTTAGATATTAAAAAAGAAACTAAAGTCGAAACAGAGACTGTTTAGTTTCTTTTTTTATGTCCATTAAGCTTTTATATTTTACTGATGTCTTATTTTTTTCTATTTCCCTTATTCTATTTTTTAATAGCTCTAATTCTCCTACTTTATATAAATATGTAAATTCAAATAATAGAGAAGTATTTTCATTCATTACTATTTTTTGTTTCAAATAGTAATCAAATAGGTGACCTATTTCATGTATAGCTATACTTGTAGTATAATGATTTTTTGGTCTAGGAATTCTAATACTAACTTCTTTCGAATCATTTTTATAGATGCCACATAAGTCAATTCCAAATTCATCTATTAAATTATCACTTATTATTTTGGTATGTTCAGGAATAAATTTATAGAAGTCATTATCACCTAGATCTAATTCTTGTAATATAGTAATTAATTTAGTAATCATTTTATAAAAAGAGAAACTACTTAGCCTCTTCTTGAGCTCGTGTTTCTCTTACAACTGTTATTTTTATAGTACCTGGATACTTTAATGTTGTTTCAACTTTCTCTTTTATTTCTCTAGCTATCGTATGAGCTTTTAGGTCATCAACTTCTTCAGGTTTTACTATTACTCTTAGTTCTCTACCTGCTTGAACAGCAAAGGATTTTTCTACACCCTCTATTTCGTTACCTACAGCTTCTAATTGTGATAGTCTTTGAATATAATTTTCAAGTGAATCGTTTCTTGCTCCTGGACGTGAGGCGCTTAAACTGTCGGCAATTGCAACTATACTTGAAATGATACTTGTTGCTTCTGTATCACCATGATGTGATTCAATAGCGTTTATTACCACTTCATTCTCGTGATATTTTTTAGCTATTTGTGAACCTAATTCTACGTGGCTTCCTTCTAAATCATGATCTATGGCTTTTCCAATATCATGTAGTAGCCCTGCTCTTTTAGCTAAGTTAACATCTTCATCAAATTCTCCAGCTAAGACACCTGCAAGTTCTGCCACTTCAATGGAATGAGTTAAAGCATTTTGACCATAACTTGTACGGAAATGAAGTTTACCAACTAATTCAACTAATTCGGTATCCATCTTTGTTATACCTAATTCGAATAAGGCATCATTACCATATTCCATCATTTTTTGTTTTAAGTCCTTGCTAGTTTTGTCATAAATTTCTTCGATACGTGTAGGATGAATTCTACCATCCTTTATAAGTGTTTCTAGTGTTAATCTAGCAATTTCACGGCGTAGAGGATCAAAACTTGATATGACTACAGCTTCTGGAGTATCATCAATTATTAAATCAACACCAGTAATAGCTTCTATTGTCCTTATATTTCTTCCCTCTCTACCAATAATTCTACCTTTCATATCATCATTTGGTAAATTGACAACCGTGATTGTTTGTTCATTAGCAATATCAGCTGCATATCTTTGCATCGCTGTTACTATTAGATTCTTGGCATTTTTATCAGCCAACATCTTAGCTTCTTGTTCTTGCTCTTTTATATATGTCGCTACTTCCTTTGACATATTTTGTTTTACTTCATCCATAAGTAATTCTTTAGCTTCTTCTTTGCTGAAATTTGCAATTTCTTGTAATAGTTTTAATTGTTCATTTTTTAGTTCTTCTACTTTACTTTTTTCATCTTGAATTTCATCAAATTTATTATTTAATCGTTCTTCTTTTTCGTCTAACAAAGTCTCTCTTTTCTGATATAGTTCATCTCTTTTATCCATGTTCTTTTCGCGTTGTAAAATTCTATCTTCAGTTTCTTTTAAATCAGCTTTTTTTTCTTTTAGTTCTTTATCAAATTCAAGTTTTAGACGATGAGTTTCTTCTTTTTGTTCAAGAATTCCTTCTCTTTTTATTTTCTCTGCTTCTTTGCGAGCTTTTTCTAGCATTTCTTTTATTTTGTTTGTTGTTTTTGTTCTCCTAATATAACTTAGAAGTATAATTAGGAAAATGCCCAAAATTAATCCAATTAAAATTAGTAAAGCGGAAAAAACAATTTGTTTATTCATCTTTTCCTCCACTCTAGAATATATTTAAAATATTATCAATATTTAAACCATAATCTAATTCTATTGTAGATGTCATTTTTAATTGTGTCAAGTTTAATGTTTTTCATTATCTTGGAAAAAATTTTTTATTACTTCATAGTCGGAATAGTAAACCTTTTTATCTTTTATAGCCATATATTCATCCCGACCTTTACCTAGTATCGCTACTACATCACCGGCTTTTGCCATAGTAAGAGCTTTTTTGATAGCGCTTTCTCTATTTTCTTCTTTTTCATAGTTATTTTTTTCTATTAATTTGGTTAAATCAGAAATAATATCAGAGACGTTTTCATTCCTTGGATCATCCATGGTAAATATTACATGATCGGATAATTGTGATGTTATCTTGCCCATAGCGAATCTTTTTTGCTTTTCTCTGCCTCCGGCACTTCCAATTACTGTAATAATTTTATTATGTTTTAACTTCTTTAAAGTAGATAAAATGTTCTTTACACCATTTTCTGTATGGGCATAGTCTAAAATAATTGTAAAATTTTGTCCAAAGTCTAATTGTTCAAATCTACCATTTATTGTATTAATACTTTTGATTCTTTTGATGATAGTTCTAGGAGGGAGTCCTAATAAAAGGGCACAGGCAAAAGCCGCTGTTATATTATAGGCATTGTACTCACCAACTAGATTTGTTGTTATATGATAGGATGTATTTTTGTGTAAAATGTCGAAGTGTGTCGACATATTTTTACATTTAATATGACAAATTATGAAATCACAGTCGGAACTTTTTCCATAAGTGTAAACTTTGCCTCGACTTACTTTACGTATTTTTTCTGCATGTTTATCGTCATAATTTAAAATACATATGCCAGTTTTCTTTACTTTCTTAAATAGTTTGGCCTTAGCATTGACATAATTGTCTATATTTTTATGAATATTTAAATGATCTTCTGTGATATTTGTTAGTATGGCAACATCATAATTAAATTTGTCAACTCGACGATGTAGGAGTGCTTCACTTGACACCTCCATCGAAACAGTTTTACATCCTGCTTGACTAAGTATTGATAAAAAGTTGTATAATTCTTCCATTTCTGGAGTAGTATTATTTAATTTAAAAAACATTTGTTGATATTCTAAGCCATTTGTACCTATATTACAGCAGTTTAATTCATCTTTTAGTATATTATATATTATAGTTGAGGTAGTAGTCTTTCCATCTGTTCCTGTTATACCTATAAACTTGAAATTTTTTTCTATATGATTATAAAATTTGAGACATATTTCTTCTAAAGCTTTATTTGTATCTTTCACGATGATTACGGGAACATCAACATCTACTTTTTTTTCACTTATAATAGCGGAAGCTCCATTAGTTACAGCTTCACTTATGAAGCCATGATGGTCACAGTTGTAACCATGAACCGCTATAAAGAGATCTCCTTTCTTTATTTTTTTAGAATTTGTTTTTATTCCATATATCGGAATATTATATTTACATTTTATTAATTCATTTAATCTTTTCATACTATAGATTATGTTCTTTAAAGAAAAAGGTCAACTTATCATTTAAGTTGACCATAGTTTATTTATTCTTTTCTGTACTAGTATTTTGAGATATTCCATAGAATTCTCTTACTTTTTCTTCTATTTCTTGTGTAAGATCAGGTGTTTCTTTTAATAAAAGTTTAACATTTTCTTTTCCTTGACCTAATTTTTCACCTTCATAACTATACCAAGCACCCGTTTTTTCTATAATTCCAGCTTCTACACCTAAATCGATTACTTCACCTTCTCTACTTACACCTTCACCATACATTATATCAACAACAGCTGTTTTAAATGGAGGAGCTACTTTATTTTTAACTACTTTAATGGTAGTTTTATTACCAACGACTCCATCTCCCATCTTTAATTGTTCATTTCTTCTTACATCTAATCTAATTGTTGAATAAAACTTTAGGGCTCTTCCTCCAGTTGTTGTTTCTGGATTACCGAACATAACACCTACTTTTTCACGTAATTGATTAATAAATATAGCAATAGTATTGGTTTTACTAATAGTTCCAGATAGTTTTCTTAGAGCTTGAGACATTAATCTAGCTTGTAGACCAACATGTGAGTCACCCATTTCACCATCAATTTCTGCTTGTGGCACTAATGCTGCAACTGAGTCTATTACTATGATGCTTATGGCCTCACTTTTTACTAGGGCATCACATATTTCTAGAGCTTGTTCCCCTGTATCTGGTTGTGATAAAAGTAGCTCATTAATGTTTACTCCTAACTTTTCTGCATATACAGGATCAAGAGCATGTTCTGCATCTATAAAAGCAGCTCTTCCCCCCGTTTTTTGTACTGATGCAATTGCTTGAAGAGCAAAAGTTGTTTTACCACTTGACTCTGGTCCATAAATTTCAATAATTCTTCCTCTTGGATATCCACCTACACCTAGGGCAATGTCTAAAGATAGACATCCACTAGATACTACATCAACTTTCATATGTTGATTTTCCCCAAGTTTCATTATAGATCCTTTTCCAAATTGCTTTTCAATATCACTTAAAATTTGATCTAAATCTTTATCCTTTTTTGTTGTGTCTGCTTTTTTCATAAAAACCTCCTAGTTTTTCGTTACATTTTAATTTTACATGAGAACAAAAAAAATTGCAAGATGTTTTTCGAACAAATTTTCGCAATTTTGCAATTTGAGACTGAATCATTACATTTCATATAGTTTATTATCATTTTGATAGGATATTTATGTTAAAAATTACAAAAGAACTATTATTCATTTGCGAATAATAGTTCTTTATTTAATAAGTAATACTGTATACCACTTACTACTGATAAGACTGTTGCGATTAGTAATAAGAAATCTGAAACATTAATTGGTATTAATTCAAATGGTAAGTTATAGAAAAATGCAAGAGTTGTTCCTATCATTAATGTAGCAGTTTTTAATTTTCCACTTTTAATTGCGGCAACAACTTTTCCTTTACTAGCAGCTTGCATTTTAATAGCATCAACAAATGTATCTCTAAGTACAGTTACTACTGGTACTATAATTGGTAGCATTCCTTTATATGCTAAAATAATCAATACTGAATTAACAAGAATTTTATCAGCAATAGCATCTAACATTTTTCCTAAGTCTGTTACCTGATTATTTTTTCTAGCAAGGTAACCATCAACAAAGTCAGTAATACTTGCTAGGACAAAAATTATACCAGCAACTATATATTGTAGACTAATAATAATTGTACCTACTTTAAATTGCGGCCACTGAAAGCCAATAGAATAAAATGGGAAAATCAAAATTATTATAACAATAAATGTTGCTATTATACGTGATACAGTTAGTTTTGTGGGTAAATTCATATTAGGCCTCCTACTTCATTTACTTTAATAATATTTTTTAATTCACTAGTTCTTGGTGAAGTTTTGGAAACATGATGTACAACAAGTATTGTTATAATAGTTATAAGTATTAAAATACCTCCCACTATTCCAACAATTGGCCATATGTTTATCTTTCTTTTATGCTCTATTGTATAAGGAGACTTAATTTTATTTTCTTGTTCTTTTGACTCTTCTTTTTCTCTAGCAATTCTAATATCGTCTAAAGATATTTTAGAAGTATGTTCAAATAAAAATTCATTGAACTCATCAATAACCTTGTCTGGATTAAGCCCTAAATACTTAGCATACATTTTTATTTGTTGTTTGAGCTTATATACATCTTTAAATGCTCTAGTATTACCACTTTCTATATTTTCAAGTTGTGTTACGGAAATATTCATATCATCTGCTGCTTCTTCTAAGTTAACACCATTTTCTATTCTGGTTCTTCTTAAATAACTGCCTAATTCTTTCACTTTTAACACCTCTTTATTAACAAATAATATTTATAAGCCATGTTCCGTCCTCTTAATAAGAGTGACAAACATCTATCTACCGATTGCTCGGTCCCTAACTTAGTTCTTATTACCTCGTTAAAGCTCCCCTACCATAATTTGGGTTTCTCACTCGTGGAGTTTACCTCGTTTCATTTCCGGCTTTCGCCTTATTCGTCACTGCGGCACTTTATAAAAAGAAGTCATATTCTAGGAACTTAGACTTCTTCTTAGTCGTTAGAATCATCTACCTTAGGTTATTTTTTCCCTAAGCACGAACACTACAGGCATCACAGCCTGTGTGAGCATGGACTTTCCTCAGTTCTCCAGGCACATAATATGTGGGAGAACCGCGTTTGTCAAATATTATTCATTACTATTATCATCCTGGTTATAATTATCTTTGTTGTAACTAGTTCTATCAGCCTTACTTACTCCATATACTAATTTTTCCAACCTAGCTAGTCTTCTCATGATATCAACGTTAGTAACTTCAGGAGAATCATTATTCTTAACTATCTCAGCATTAATTCTGGCATTACGAAGTTCCTGTTTTAAATTCATGTTTTCAGCTAAAAGATCATTTTTTTCTTGTTCCAAGTTATTAATAATCTTATAGAATTGTTCATAATCAGTAATTATGATATCTAGAAATTGATCAACTTCTTTAAGACGATACCCTCTAGTATCTATTTTAAAGTCCTTTTCTAAAATATCTTGTGGTGTAAGTGTTATCTTATTTTGATACATCCTCTATCACCAATCCCTTACGCTATTATTATTACAAATATTGCTAATTTTGTCAATTAGTTGGGGATGTTTTGGATACTATTTATTTTTTAAAAATATACTTTTTTCTTTTAGCTTTATATAATTTATGTCATCTATCATCTTATTCATAGTAAAAATAACTTCTAAATATTGCATATTTATATCACCAAGAGCATTGTATAATATTTTTTATTCTTTGTAATAAATTCGACAAAACTAGATTATTTTTTCAAAAAAAATTATATAAAAAACGATGGAAAAATATATATCAATATAGTATAATATATCGTAGGTGATGAGATGAATTATCCTAATGGTATAAAGAAGAATTTTAAAAGTTCTAATTTTATTAACTACGCTAATCGTGGAATGAAACTTGAAGATGATTTAAATATTACTAATAATTATTATAGAGATATGGATGTTGCTTATATATACAAGAAACCTACGCCTATAAAAATTACTAAAGTAAATTATCCATCGCGAGATAAAGCTATGATTAAAGAAGCTTTCTTCGATACGCCTTCTACTACCGATTATAATGGTATTTATAAGGGTAAGTATGTAGACTTTGAAGCAAAAGAGACAAATTCATTAACTTCTTTTCCATTAAATAATATTCATAAGCATCAGATAATACATCTAAACAATATAGCTCGTCATGGAGGAATAGCCTTCATTATAGTTAGATTTACGATGTTAAATGAAACATACTTATTATTTCAAAGTGATGTTCAACATTTTTTAGATACACAAAAGAGAAAATCAATTCCTCTAAGTTATTTTAAAGAATGTGGATATTTGTTGAAAGATAAATTTAATCCAAGAGTTGATTATTTAGAAATATTAGATAAGGTTGGAGGAATTATAGATGGCAAAAAGAATTAAAAGGAAAAATGATGTTGAAAAAACAAGAAAATTTGAAACAAAGGATTTGAAAGGAAAAAGAACAACTAATAAGGAAAGTAATAATACTAGTAGTAAAACAATGAAAATAATATTACTAGTAATTCTTGCTTTAACATTAGTACTTTGTTTTATTAAACTTGGTGCTATATGTACAGTGGTTTTAGCTTTTGGTATACTTATTATTTTAGGAATCTACGCGTTACTTAAAAGTTCTAAACTGTCGCGGAAGAAAAAGAAAGTTATAAATATTATTCTTATTATAATATTAACCCTTGGAATTATTTGTTTAGTAGCTTTTTCAGCTTTCTTGATTTATATAACAGTATCTGCACCTAAGTTTAATCCTGATAACTTAGATACTCAGGAATTATCTATTATGTATGATAGTAATGGTCAAGTAATCGCTAAATTAGGAGCAGAAAAACGTGAAAAAGTAAAATATGATGAACTACCTCAAGTCTTAATAGACGCAATTGTTTCTACAGAAGATTCAAGATTTTATCAACATAACGGATTTGATGCACCTCGTTTCTTCAAAGCAACATTAAAACAATTACTTGGTGATAATAGTGCTGGTGGAGCTTCTACTCTTTCAATGCAAGTTGTTAAAAACAGTTTCACAGATGCTTCACAAGACTCTGGTATAAAAGGTATTATACGTAAGTTTACTGATATTTATCTTGCTGTATTTAAGTTAGAAAAAAATTACACCAAAGAAGAAATAATAGAGTTTTATGTTAATAACCACTACTTAGGTGGAAATATATATGGTGTTGAGGAAGCTAGTCAAGCTTACTTTAATAAAAGTGTTGGAGAACTTAATTTAAGTGAGGCAACTATAATAGCTGGTATGTTTAAAAATCCTGGTGGTTATAGTCCAACTCTTCATCCAGATAATGCTGCAGCTAGAAGAAAAACAGTGTTATACTTGATGAGAAGACATGGTTATATAACAGAGGAAGAACAAAAACTTGCTAATAGTATCCCAGTAGCGTCATTAACAAAAGATGCTAGTGGTAATTCAACATCTAATGGAGTTAGTCCTTATCAAAGTTATATTGATACAGTTGTAAAAGAATTAGATAAAAAATATAATGTTAATCCTTATAAGACATCTTTATTAATTTATACTAATATGGATAGAAGTAAACAGGAAGGTATTAATAGAGTATTTAATGGAGAAAGTTATAAATGGGTAGATGATCAGATACAATCAGGTGTTTCTGTATTGGATTCACAAACTGGTAAATTATTAGCTGTTGGGGCTGGTAGAAATAGATCTGTTGGTGATTATAACTTTGCTGCTGATATAAAAAGACAACCTGGTTCTACAGCAAAACCTTTATTTGATTATGGTCCCGGAATTGAATATAATAACTGGTCTACTTATCAACAATTTGTTGATGAACCTTATACATATACTGGTGGTAGAAAAATATCAAACTGGGATAATGGATATATGGGTCAAATGACCTTACGTAAAGCGCTTTCGTTATCACGTAATATTCCAGCTCTTAAGGCTTTCCAACAAGTTGATAAATCTAAAATTATTCAATTTGTCACAAATTTAGGTATTCAACCAGAAGTTGAAAATGGAACTATTCACGAAGCACATTCTATCGGAGCGTTTACCGGTGTTAATCCAGTACAAATGAGTGCTGCATATGCTGCCTTCTCAAATGGTGGATATTATAATGAACCATATTCCGTAAGTAAAATTACTTATCGTGAAACTGGCAATACTATTGAACATAAATCTGAAAAGAAAAAAGCTATGAGTGATTCTACTGCATATATGATAGCTAGTGTACTACAAGATGTTAAATTAAATGGTGGTGGAACAATAACTAATTATGCTGTTAAAACTGGTACTACTAACTTTGATGATGCATATGTAAAAAGCAAAGGTCTTCCAGGAGATGCTATTCGTGATTCTTGGGCCGTTGGGTTCTCTACTAAAACAGTTGTAGCTATGTGGTATGGATATAATGAATCTACAAAAGAACATTGTATGAGAAACTTACCTTCTTCTATTGAAAAGGATAAATTATATAGAACTTTAGTTAAGGAAGTTGTTGAATCTAACAGAGAAGAATTTAAAATGCCTGATAGTGTGGTAAAATTACCTATCATCAGTGGTAGTAATCCTGCTAAAGTAGCACCTACGGGATATAGTGGTTCTGTTGTTTATGAACTATTTAAGAAAGATCATCAACCAAATGGTACTTCTAGTGGAGAAAAAGAAAATAAACTTGCTACTCCATCTAATTTAAAGGTTACTTATAGTGATGGTACAGTTACTCTATCATGGGGAGCTGTTCAAAATCCTTATACTGAATATGGTACATTTGGTTATAATGTTTACTTTGGAAATACTTTATTAGGATTTACAGAATCAACTTCATTTACTAAACAGTTAGCAAATCCATATGGTACTTATAAAGTAGTGGCAACCTATCAAAGTTATAGTGGAATTAATAGTGATGCGGCTTCTTATACATTAAAAGAATCTAGTAATACTAAACCTACTACACCGGAAAAAGCAGAGCTTAAATATACTATTAAATATTATTGTGGCACTTCTTTAATTGAAGAAGTAGTTAAGACTGTTCAAACATCATCTAATGGTTATTACTTAAAAGATTCAGATATTGCTGATAGTACAAAAATACCTGATACATGTTCGCAAACAGATCGAACTTTTAGTAGCAATATTCCTGGTTCTATAACAAATGGTTCAACTATAACGGTTACTTATAAAGAAAAAGCTACACAATAAAGGAATGATTAAACTGAATCATTCCTTTTTTTTGTACATATATTAGCTAAACCACAACTAGTACAATCTGGTTTAACAGCTTTGCAATGGTATCTACCAAATAAAACGAATTGTTTATGTGTTTTAGACCAATTTTCACGCTTAAATTTCTGTTTTAATTTACTTTCTATTGTTATTACATTATCAGTTTCTTTCACCAATCCTAGACGCTTTGAGACCCTTTCAACGTGTGTATCAACAGCAAAGGCTGGATAGTTATAATATTCACTTAAAAATACATTAACTGTCTTTCGTCCAACTCCTGGCATTGATTCCAATTTAGATCTTTCTTTTGGAACCTTAGAGTTATATTTATCTACTAAAGTTTCAGATATGTCATGTACGTACTGAGCTTTTTTATGATAAGAACCTAATGGTCTTAATATTATTTCTAAATCGGCAATAGGAGCTTGTTTTAAAAGATCTAAGCTATTATATTTTTCAAATAATACCTTAGTTACCTGATTAACCCTTTTATCAGTTGTTTGAGCACTCAAGACTATAGCAATTAATAGTTCATAATCTGTAGTAAAATTTAATTCACACCAAGGATTGGGTATTAGACTATCAAGATAATTTTCTACAATAGATACCCTATTCTTCATATGAATCATCATCCTCAAACCAATTATAATCAAATATTTCTTCTACTGGTTCTTCTTTTTCTTTTTTACGATGAAGATTTCTATTTTTATCAACATCTTCCTTATTCTTTATACCTTTTTTCTCCCATTCATATAAAATCTTATCAATATAGCGTAAATTATTAACTCCGTTAAATGTGGCCTCTTTGACGGCTTCTCTGACAAGTTCTTCACTACTGCCATTCTCTAACCAGGACTTGATAATCTCATTTTCCATAGGACTAAGAGTTCTACCAAATTCTTTCTCTATAAAAGTAAAAACACTACTATTTAATTCATCTAAATTGTCATTAACATTTGAAACCATCTTTAATGATATTTTACGGTAAAAATCATCTAAGTCTATTATATCTTCAAGAATATTTTTATCATTTTTTACAACATCAACCTTAAGCATTTTTTTATCAGTTAATGTTGAAATATATTTCATAACATCTTTTAAGGGTATATTTAAATCATTACTTATTTTACCTGGATCAAATAATTCTTTGTCACCTTTATTATATAAATACATTAGAAAAATAAATTCATCTAAGTCAAGTTTTAAATCTTTATAGTTTTTTAATAAATATAGTGGAATAACCATATGACCACTTTTGTATAATTCAATTAGCTTTTTATCCATATGTTCCTCCATTCGTTAATATATTATAACGTTTTTTATAAAATTTCACTAGTAAAATTTACAACACAATAATTTAGTAATGCTTTACGATTATTTTTTAATCTTTTATATAGTACTTCTTTTTCTAATTCATCATATATGGTCTTAATAAATGGTCCTTTTTCTATAGATAGACAATTTAATATTTCGGGAATACTTATAGCTAGATCTTTTCTAGAATGAATTACTAGATTGTTATAAGATCTTGTAATATCCTTCTTGGGGATGTTTTTGATTGCACCAGCTATACTATTTACATAAAGACCATATTTATATAGATTGTATGGATCCAAATTATTTAATGGTAATACTTCTTTTACTGATTTTATTAATTCTTTTTCATTATTGGTAAAACGATATGTATTTTCTTCTGGATCAATTATGGCCCAAATACCAATTAAAGACTCTGTATTAGTAACATTTTTCAAATTATTTAGTTCTAACTCTTTATCTAGGCCTAATTCTATTAATAGGTCTATCCCTCTTTTAGCATTAGGACTAGTAAATATTTTATCTAGTTCTTCTCTTTTTCTTTCATATGATATTTTTTTTAGAAGATGTTTATTTTTATTGATGCCATCTATAATTTCATCACTTAGAGAAAAATCTAATTTAGTGGCAAAACGGATAGCCCTTAGAATACGCAAAACATCTTGACTGAATTTATAATTAGCGTCTCCTACGGGTTTTATCAGATGATTAGCTAAATCTTGTCTTGCATTTAGATAATCTATTATTTTTTTATTTTTATCCATGCAGATAGTATTTATTGTAAAGTCTCTGCGCATTATATCTTCTTTTAAATCATCAATATATTCTATTTCTACAGGTCTTCTATAATCATTATATGATATTTCTCTTCTAAAAGTAGTTATTTCAAATCTGTTATTTTTAATATAAATAGTAACAGAACCATAATCTTCGGCAGGAAGTATCGCTCCTTCAAATATTTTTATTAGTTCTTTAGGCTTAGCATTTGTACATATATCAACATCATTTGAATCTAATCCCATTAAATGATCTCTCACGTATCCACCAACTATATAGGCTTCATAACCGTGTTCTTCTATTTTTTTTATAACTTTAAGTGCTGTTGTTAGCAATTTTTTCACCTACCTAAAACAGATAAAATTTGTGGAATAAATATCATAAGTCCAATAATTGCTGCGGCAATGGCTAGTATTAAAACTGCTCCTGCTGCTGAGTCTTTAGAATGACCGGCAGCAATATATTTTTCTTCGGCATTCATTCTTATCATATTATTTAGCACTTCAATAGCAGTATTAAAACATTCAGCCGCTAAAACTAGACCAAATAAAATGATACATATTATCCACTCAAATTTACTAATGTTAAATACCAAACCAAAAGCAATGACTAAAATCATTATACAAATATGAACGCGCATATTTCTTTCGCCTTTGATATTGTAAATAATTCCATCATATGCATATTTAAAACCTTTAAGAAAAGATATTATAGCTTTTTTTAATGATTTCATCACAATCACTTCCACTTTCATTATACTATAAAATACCAAAATGAAAAAGCCAAGATTAATCAATATTGGCTTTCTTTACTTTGTTAGACATTTTTTCAAAAGAAAAAGGACTATTGTCCTTACTTCTATTATTTATTAACAGCTTCTTTTAATGCAGAACCTGCTTTGAAAGTTGGAGCTTTACGAGCTGGAATGCTTACTTTAGCTCCAGTTCTAGGATTATGTCCTTCACGTGCAGCTCTTTCAGATACAGCGAAAGTTCCGAAACCAACAACTGGTACTTTATCTCCCTTTGATAATGCTTCTACTATTGTTGCAAATGTTGCATCAATAGCACGAGTTGTATCAGCTTTTGTTAAACCTGTTTTTTCAGCAACAGCCTCTACTAATTCAACTTTTTTCATAGTATTTAATTCCTCCTATAATTTCTATTAAGCACATACTATGCTTACATAACTAACTTATCACAACTTATATGAAAATACAACAAAATTGCGTTATTTTTACACGTTTTTACTTAGAATTACTAATATTTTTATTAATTGTTTCTAAAATATTAATAATATGACCTATTGCATATATAAACATACATAGTAGAAAGCTTGCAAACCAGAAGAAAATAGTTAAAGAAATATTATACTCAGTAGTCGTACAAGTAGCACTATATAGTCCACTTGAGACACATGATGGGAATATATTTCCTAAAATGATTCCCATGAAGAAACAAATAATCATAGTCAAAATTGATACTTTTTGATAAAAATTATATTTATATTTTTTTACCTGTTTTAATGCTTTATCAATTTTAGGAATATCTTTTTTTTCTTCATCAATTTGTTCAAATAAATTTTTAGACATTTTTATCATCCTTCTTTGTCTTTTTTTTCTTCTTTGGTTTATTGCCAGTAGTTTCTTTATTATTTTCTGCTTGTTCTTTTTCTTCTTGTTTTACTTCAGCTAAATTTCTTTTTTCACAGTGATCCTTATACAAATAGATATATCTACTAAATAATATAATATAGATAGTATCAAATAATGTTAGAACAACTCCATCAAAGTTAGTCGCACTGATTAAATTTACTATTAATAATACAAGGCTAATTACACTAATAATGTAAAAATACCAGTCATTTTTTATTTCATCGAATGGAAATTTATCTAAGCCTAGATCACTCCAAAATCTTGTCTCTGGTAAAAATGTGTAAGCCATATATGAAATAATCATAATATTTAGTAAAAGTGATGTTATAGATGATAATCCAAATGATTGAAATAAAGTAAAGACAGAGGCTACCGTAATTAATAAGTATAGTATTATATAAATTACATTTATTAAATTAAAGTTTGTTCTTCCTACCTTTGTCTTTAAAAATATAAAATAAATTAAGGCAGCAATATATGTTGAATTATGATTAAGAAGATTTCTTAGCATAACAGATGATGTTAAATTATTATTAACGGCAAAAGCCTGAGATATAATAATAATTGCTGCGGCTACGGCTAAAATAATATTAGTTAAAATATTGGGATTATCATACCATTCTTTTTCAGTATTAATTTTTTCCATCTTATCCTCCTATATTTAGATTATAACACTTAAAAATAAATATGTATACTTTTACAAAGGTCATGGTGTACATTTTAGTAAAATAGTTAAAAATATATTTTGATATTTTATGGATTTATCTATCATTATTGTTTTTTGATTATAATTTTGCTACACTATTTATGAAATATATGCTATAATATTAGCTCAAAAGGAGGGATAATGTGATTCCAACAGTAGCTTTAGTGGGAAGACCAAATGTCGGTAAAAGTACACTATTTAATAAAATGACGGGAAAGAAAATATCAATAATAGAGGATACTCCTGGTGTTACTAGAGACCGTATTTATGAACAGGTAACTTATGAGAAATATCGTTTTAATTTAATTGATACTGGTGGTATTGATGGTAGTGGAGAAAAGTTTAATACGGAAATTCGTATGCAGGCTGAAATTGCTATTGATCAAGCAGATGTAGTGGTATTCGTTGTAGATGGAAAAGAAGGCCTTACTTCTAATGATTTATTAGTAAGAGATATTCTTAGAAAGAGTAAAAAAAGAGTTATCGTTGCAATAAATAAGGTTGATGTTAAAGATGCAAAAGACAATATGTACGATTTTTATGAACTAGGATTTGATAATTATGTATTAATCAGTGCTATTCACAATACAGGGTATAACGATTTATTAGATATGATTTGTCTTGAATTTAGAGAAAACGATGATGAATATGTAGATGATAGATTAAAATTTTGTATTATCGGAAGACCTAATGTTGGTAAAAGTAGTCTAATGAATGCTCTTTTAAATGAAGAAAGAGTTGTTGTTAGTAATGTTGCTGGTACGACTAGGGATTCTATTGATTCTATTGTAAAGTATAATAAAGAAGAATTTGTAGTTATAGATACGGCTGGTATGAGAAAAAGAGGAAAAATCTACGAAGCTGTTGAAAAATATAGTTTGGTAAGATCCATGCGAGCAATAGATAGAAGTGATATTTGTTTAGTAGTTATTAATGCCGAAGAGGGAATAAAAGAACATGACAAACATATCGCTGGTTATGCTATCGATAGTGGTAAAGGTCTCATATTTGTTGTAAATAAGTGGGATAAAGTAAAAGATACAAGTATTAATGAATTTACTAAACTTATGAGGGCAGAGTTCCAATTTGCAACATATGCTCCTATTGTATTCTTATCTGCTCTTACAAAAAAGAGAATTAATACTTTAATGCCTGAAGTTGTAAGAGTTGGTAACAATATTAAAAATGAAGTAAAAACGAATGTATTAAATGATGTAATTTATGATAGTTATCAATTAAATATACCTCCTAGTTACAAAGGAAAGAGATTAAAGATTTACTTTACTAGTCAAACAGGTATAAAACCTCCTAAGTTCACCTTTAGAGTTAATGACAAGGGATTAGTTCATTTTTCTTACGAAAGATACTTAGAAAATAAAATAAGAGAAAACTTTGACTTTACAGGTACACCAATTACACTTCAATTTAAGAATAGAAGGGATGATTAATTATGTTATTTAATTTCTTTGGAAAAAGTTTAGAAGAAGCAGAAAAAGAATTAGAAGGATTAAAAAAAGCCTATGAGATTTTAAATGATCGTTATAAAAAAAAGACAATTACTTTAGATCAGTTTAGAATTCAATGTGCAGATATAACCAAAAAAATAGAAAAATGTCAAAAAATTATAGATAAAAAAAGTTAACAAACAAACCTCTTATCATATAATATGGTAGGAGGTTTTTTATGTTTGGAGATAGCTTTTTTAAACGGGTTGAAAACAAAACTAATGTGGATAAAAACACTATTTTGTCTTTAGCCAAAAAAATTCAAGATGGAAACATGAAAGATGAAAAAACTTTACGAGAAGTAGTTAGTGAAATAAGTAATCTAACTGGTAGAGAGGTATCTAAGGAAAAAGAAGATAAAATTATTAATACTATTATTAATGATAATGTTCCTAATGATATAGATAAAATGTTTTAAATTAAAAAACCACTATATATTTTATAGTGATTTTTTTATTAGTTCGAAATAATTACTGTTCCACCATTTGCTGATGCTAACATCTTATCTATATAAGTTTTACCGGTGTTATCTTTTACCTTAATAGTTATATTTTCATTATTACCAGTAAACATATTAGTATACTCCTTAGTAGGAAGTGTGGCATTTTTAATATTTAAATCGACTAGATTAATACAATCAGAAAACATTTCTTCAGCAGTTGGAATATTCGTAAATGAACTCAAATCAAGGGAAGTAAGCCCATAACATGAAGTAAACATAGAATCCATACTCGTTACTTTTGATGTATCTACTCCACTGAAATTTACTGATGATAAGTTATAACAGTTTGTAAACATATTAGCAAACGAAGTAGAGTTAAATTTTATATTACTTAAATCAACTGATACTAAACTTGGTAAACTCATAAATGCGCTGTTTAATGAGGCATTATTAAAATCAAAGCCACTTAAGTTAATATTTTTTAGAGAAGTACACGATGTGAAAGTATTTTCTAAACCATTAGAGGCATTTAAAGAAGTTTTAGTAAAGTTTGTTAAATCTAATGATTCCAAATTATAACAACAATAGAATAATCTATACAAACTTACTATTTTAGAAGTGTTTAATTGAGATAGGTTGATTGATTTAACAGAATAACAACAAGCAAAGGCTGATCCAATGGTTGTTAGATTAGTACTTGTAAAACCAGGCAAATCAATAGAAAGTATACTATAACAATTTTCAAACATATAATCCATTCTATTTAATTTTGGGGTCTTAAAGTTACTAATATCAACTTTCTTTAAACCATAACAATTTTGGAACATACCTTGAAGATCATCAACTGGAGAGGTATGGAAACTACTTAAGTCTAATTCTGCAAGATTATTACACCCTTCAAACATATAACTCATATTAGTGACTTTACTAACATCAAAACTGCTGAGATTAATTGATCTTATAGCTTTACATTTATAAAAGGCTTGACCCATATCAGTTACACTTGAAGTATCAAAATTAGTTAGATCTAACTCTTTTAAATTCTCACAATTAGAGAAAATATTTTGAATACTTTGAACTTTTGCTGTATTGAAATGACTAATATTTACGCTTTCTAGTTTTGTACAGCCATTAAATATACTCGACATATACATTAAATTAGGTGTATAGAAGTTCGATAAATCTACGGTCATTAGTGACTTACAGTTATTAAACATACTTTGAAGACTCATTACATTAGTTGTATCGAAATTAGACAAATCTACATTTACTAAACTTGTACAATTATCAAATAAAGCATACAGTGTTGTAACTTTAGAGGTATTGATATTATTAAAATTGACATAATTTAAAGATGTATCATTCCAGAATAGTGCTGACATATCAGTAACATTATCTGTTTTAAATGTTGAAAGATCAATCCTTGTTAACTTAGGATTATTAGAAAACATTTGATGCAATCTTATAAGACTTGATGTATCAAATGAACTAACGTCTATAGTTTCAAGATTTGTAGATGCAAACATTGAACTCATATTAGTTACGTTCTTTGTGTTCATGTGACTTAGATCTATAGCTGTTAAGGCACTACAGCCACCAAACATATATGACATGTTAGTAACATCACTGGTATCTAAATTTTCGAGTCCTTCTATTGATGCTACACGCCATGCTCTGTAAAACAAATAACTACTATCTTCATTTGCATAAATCTTACCACTAGCTTGAATATATACTGTATTAGTGCCATCCCCATTGGATGCTATATATTTCATTACTAAACCATTTCCATCAGTTGATATATCCTCTGAACTAATTACATTGTCTGGTTCTTTTATTTCATTTTGAAAAACGATTTTAGTGATATTGTTACCTGTTCCTAGATTATTATATTCATACATTTTTTTAATAATAGCCTTGGGTTTTTCTTCCACTTTTCCATCCATGGATTTAACAATTTTATTTTTTCCCCAAATAGCTCTGATTAGGACATCTTCTGCTGGCATAATAAATGTATTATTAACATTATATGTTGATTGATTCATTATCTTCCAACCAGTAACACTATAACCCTTACAACTAAGATTTTCTTTTAGTTTTACCTTACTAAAGGCATTATAATATTCTTCACCTGGAAGATTATCAATTTTACAATCACTTGGTAAATTAGCATCATAAGTAACCTTATATCCTATTTTTAATACAGGAGATTTACTACTTTCCTCAAAGATTTTTTTCTCCTTTAGAATACTCATAATACTTTCTTTTTTATTAGTATTGGCATAAATAGTTTTTGATAAATTACCTTTATATTCTTCTTTTAAATTAACATCAATACTAAACTCAGTAGTATCTCCTGTTTTTAGTGTATTAGCTGGTATTTGCCAAGTTAGCTTTTGACCATTTCCCTCATCTGATATTTGAATATTACCATATGGTATGGTAACACTTTTGGTGTCTATTTTTTCAAAATATTTATCCTCTAAATAATCGGTTATTTCAACTTTATCATATGCTTCTGGAACAGTAGATGCTTTCTTTATGACGTCAATAAGATTAGATCTATTGGCTATATATTGAAAGTCACTTATCTGTTGAAGTTCTTTAATTACTTTACCACTGACTTCATATTGTACAGCATTAATAGTTAGGTAGGGATATTTTTCCTTTAAGTACTTATATTCACCTACTTCATTAGGCATGTCTACACATGGATATCCATCACTTAAAAACATAACAATAGTATCAGTATCATTTCTTCGTTTATAATAGTTTAAAATTTGATCTACTTCTTTAAGAGGTGCGTAGTAACTTGTTCCACCGCCTCCATACATATTATCAATTGATTTTTCTACTAAATTATAATCATTACTAAAATCATTTAATCTATAGCTTTCATCATCAAAGGATATGACGGCGATTCTATTATCAGAATTTGATAATATTTCCTTAGCAACCTTTTTGGTATCCGATATCATAGTTGTTAGTTTTGTTCCCGCCATACTACCTGATGTATCTAGAACAAAAATAATATCTTTATTTTTATATTTTTCTTTTAGGATGCTTGAATATTTAAATGTAATTCTTGCTTTTCCTACATCAATCCATTCGGCACTTTTGTCTACCTTGTAACTTGCCTTCTCTTTATTTTCATAACTTGGATCTGTACTTTTTATAGTAATGCTTTTTACTTCCTCTTGTATCGCAAATGATTTACCAAGTATTATTACAAACGCAAATAATATAATTGGTATTAATGCATACTTTATGGATATTTTACTCCTACCTTTTTTCATAATCTCACCTATTATAATTATAACATCTTTAATTCTAATTACAATATATTGTTAAATATGAATGTTTTATGTTATTTTTTTATTTTGCTAGCATAGACTTAAATTGAATAAAGGAGAGAGCAAATGGATAAATTAGAAATTATTAAGAATATTGCTGAACGTTCTGGCGGAGATATTTATCTTGGTGTTGTTGGAGCGGTCAGAACAGGTAAAAGCACTTTTATTAAACGTGTTGTGGAAACTTTAATTGTTCCTAATATGGAAGATGAGTATGAGAAAAAAAGAGCATTAGATGAAATACCACAGTCTGCTCAGGGTAAAATGGTTATGACAACAGAACCAAAATTTGTCCCTAATAATGCAGCTAAAATTAAAATAGATGATTTTACTTGTAATGTGAGATTAATTGACTGTGTTGGATATGTTATTAATAACGCTAAGGGATTAGAGGATGAAAATGGACCTAGAATGGTTAAAACTCCTTGGGTGAGGTTGAATAAGTGATACCCAAATATAAAAATAAATAAATGCCGATAAAATAAGGGCTAAAGACAATATTTCACTTTATTAGTTAAAGACTAATTTATAGAAAGTGAGATATTTTTTTATGAAAAATGAGCAAATTTTAGAAAAAGATGAATTAATACCTTTGCTGATAAAATATGTTAAAGTAAATAAAGTTATATTCCCTATTGAGAGAGTTAAGTATTTATCTAATGAAGAAGTTATAGAAATATTAAAAGATTGTATAGATAATCAAGTAATATATAATCCTAATTATGAAATGGTAAAAAATATTACTCTATTAGAAGATAAAGATTTAAAAGAAATATACCCTCTTATTAAAGAAAGTATGGATTATATTAATTATGATTATATGAGAGATATTAAAGATTTAGTTAATAATGTTAAATCTAGAAAAAAAGGTAAAAAGTATTCTTTTGAAGAACATTTAAAAGCATTAATTATTGCTCTACTCTCAAATCATAGATGGGGAGATAACAATATAAGAGAAAATATGGAAACTATTGATAAGATTTTTCATAACTATGATAAGAATTATTTAAAGGTAGTTGAACCAAGTATTTTAGTTAATAAGTTAAGAAAGATTCATTGCACTAATCCAATGATAAATAATCAAATGAAAGCATTATCTAAAAATATAATGGTATTAGAAAGAATTGAAAAAGATTATGGAAGTTTAGATAAGTTTGTTAAAAAAGAAACTCCTAATGATATTGCTAATATGTTTAATAGTGGTAAATATAAACTGATACAAGTTGGACGAGCTTTTGCTTATGATTATTTAAAACGAGTTGGTGTTAATACTTGTAAAAAGAGTTCTCAATTAGAAAGATTATTTGGTAGTCATAGACTAGGAATTGTAGAAAATGCTAATGCAACAGAACAACAAGTATTAAATATAATTAAAGAGATAGCAATATTAAATAACTGTGATGAGATAATCGTTGAATCAATAATCCAACAATTTTGTTTATTAAGGTCTGCTAATATATGTGGAGAACACCCTAATTGTGAGAAATGTAAAATAAGAGATTATTGTAATTATAATAAAAAATGTAATTAAAGGTATGTTTAACGACATATCTTTTTTGTTGTTTAAAAAGAAAGGAGAATGATTTATGGAATTAAATTATGCAATATTTAGAAGTGAACCTATTATGACTATACCCGATTTAGCACAAATAGGATCACATAATAAACGAGAAAAGAAAGCATATCAATCAAACCCTAATATTAAATTAGAATTAACTAAAAACAATATAGAACTTGTTCCTTTAAATGTTAAATATGTTAAGGGTTTTGATGAATTAACTAAAGAATATAAAAAGGAACATGATGAAAGAATGAAAACTGAACGAGCTGATAGAAAAAAAAGATACCATGAAATGTTAAATAGTTCTAAAAATGTTGTTGCTGATGAATTAGTAATGACTGCTTCACATAATTTCTTTAAAGATATGTCTAGAGAACAAATAAAAGATTGGGCTGATACTTGTATGGAATTTGTTTATAATGATTTAGGTTATAAGAAAGAACAAATACTTCATGCGACTGTCCATTTAGATGAAGAAACACCACATATTCATTGTGTTGTTGTTCCACTAGTTAAAAAATTAGATAAAAGAACAAATACAGAACGATACACTATTTCTAAAAAACAATATATTAAAGATAAAATCCAGTTATCACATTTACAAGACTTATATCATAAAAGACTAACTGAAAAAGGCTATGATTTAGAGCGAGGTATTAAAGGAAGTGATAATAAACACATTAAAATAAAAGAATATAAACAACTTACTAAAAAACTAAATCATGAATTAAATGTTAAAAATGATAGATTTGATAAAGCAATGAATGATTTTGAAGAAAAAATGAAAACAACTAAACAAACATTTATTGTAGATAAAGATTTTGTTAAAGTTAGAAAAGATACTTTTGAAAGTATGAATAATGTTATTAGTGAATCTAAAAAAGTAATGGAATTACAACCTAAACTACAAACAATATTTAATGAAGTTGATAGCTATGCTAATAGTTATAAATCATTAGAAAAAGAAAATCAAAAATATAAGAAAGAAGTTAGTAAACTTGAAACTGAAAATAAAGAACTAAAAGATGAAAATAGAAGTTTAATTTATAGATTAAATGAACTATTTCAATTATTAAAGAAATTTTTAAGGAAACTATTACAACGAGGTAATGATTATACAAAAGATGAAACTGCTGAAGTTGTTAAAGATTGCTATGATAATAGTGAATTTGATATGGGAGATGTTATTAAAATATCTAAAGGAACAACTAAACAAGATGAATTATTTGAATATGTTGAAGCACCTGATTATTATAAAGAACGAGTTAGAGATTATGATGAATATGATTACGATAAAGACGATTTTGATTTAAGTAGATAAAATAAAAAAATACTCTTGATTTTTTTAATTGTTAGAGTGATAAATAGTAAAACAGAAATTTGAGATTATACCCCATTTAAATGCTTATAGTTAAGCTTTAAGTTAAGGTTTAATCTCTTATCTGTTCTTTAAATAAAGTGCCTAAAATGGCAAATTTGAAAGGAGAATGTTTATGTTATTAGATAATAATACCGAGAAAGTTATTGATTTACTTAATATTTATGATGATTTAAATGATGTTGATAAAGTTAGATTATCAATACATCTACTTGAAGATTTAGGATTTACACCTACTTATGATATTAATAACTTTATTAAACTTTTAAAAAATGTATTATTAATACTAGATCCTGAATCTAAAAATGTAATAACTAACTTTGCCAAATATAAAAACTTATTATTTATTTCAGCAAAGTATATGGAATTATCACTTGAAGAAAAGAAAAAGTTTTCAGTAGAAATGTTATTTAATATTTTTCAATATGATTTTAAAAATGAAGAAATAAATACTAAAATCAATGAACAATTAAATGTATATGATTATTGTTATTCATTAAATGTATTATAAAAGCGAGAATATGTTTAATTAGCATACTCTCGCTTTTTTTATTTGTTTATTTTTATATTGTTAGTTCTACCTACTAACCAATCAAATGAAATATTATAAGTTTTGCAAATTGAATAAGCTGGAATTATTTTTATTAAACTATAACCAGTTTCATAATGATTATAAGTAGACTGATAGATATTACATTTATCTGCTATTTGTTGTTGTGTTAGTTTTAAATTTTCTCTTATTGCTTTAAGATTTTTACCAATTAATTTACTATCTAATTTTATATTCTTATTATATTTAATATTATCTCTTGTAAATCCAACAATAAAATCTAATGAATAATTATATAAATTAGCAAATCTAACTAATTTATTTAAAGGTATTGGTGTATAACCTGTTTCCCAATTTGATATAGTTTGTTTACTCGCACCTAATATAATTCCTAATTCTTCTTGTGTCATTTCAAGTTCTTCTCTACAATATCTCAAATTATTATCTATCATATATATCACCATATTAATTTTCCCATTCAATTGGTGAATATTCACAAAAGTACGACACAATGAATAAAATATGATATAATAATTGAGGTAAGTTTAGGATTTATATAAAGGAGCTATGAATATGAAAAACGAAAATAATAATTATGCAAATAAAATAACAAATAAAATGGTATCAGATTTAAGTAAAGTTATTGAAGTTCAAGAATTTACTTTAGATGACCTAACAATAATTATTAATGATTTAAAAAATGAACAAAAAGAAAAAGTAATTGAAGAAATAATAAATAATCAATTAAATGAATTAAAAAACAATAAAGATATAGATATTAGAAAAGTATTTAAACAAGTTGATGACATAACAGATTACTTCATTAAATACTATGATGATGATTCTGATATAGTTTCAGAATGTGATCAAATAGCTGATGACTTATTGTTTAAGGCTATAGGAAGAAATGAAAGAACTTTAGAACTTCCTGTAAGTAGTTCATATATTAAAAATTATTGTCTTTCTTCTAATATAAGTAATAATCAATTATTTGATTCATTAGTTTGGATTGCTTTAAGATTAGTTGCAATAAATTATTGTATTAGATTTAATAGCAGTTTAGAAGATAATAACGAAGATTAGTAGTAAAGTAGTAAAATTAGCAGTACCCCTAAACTTTCCAAATTTATTGAATTTTACATAAATCGGAAAATAGTAATATTGCGATGTAATTGAATTTTAAAAATATGTGGTATAATTGAACTAACAGATAAATAGTAATTTGATAAAATGTTAAAACTCTTTGACAAACTTCCAAAAAACTTATGTAGATATGTTAAATGCTAATAGTATATAATTTTTGTGAAAGGAGAAAAAGAATGAATTTAGGAGATAAAATTTTACAATTAAGAAAGAAAAATGGACTTTCGCAAGAACAATTAGGTGAAAAAGTAGATGTTACAAGACAAACTATTTCTAATTGGGAATTAGGTGAAACAACACCTAATCCAGAGCAATTAAAAAAAATGTCAAAAGCATTTAATGTTAGTGTTGATGAAATCTTGGATAATGATTCAAAGGAGTTTTTAATGAACAAAATAAGTAATACAGAACGACTAGCAGGAATAATAATCAAAATATTAAAAGTAATAGGATTTGTATTCATTGGATATATTATATTTATGATAATTGCAGTGATTGGACTAGGAACTTATACAGTTGTTAAAAAAGATAATGCTAATGTGGAAAGTAGTGCGACAACAATATGTTCTATTGATAATAAAAAGTATCAAATAGAATTTGGAACAAACAATTATTTTAAATGTAATAATTGTTCTAAAAAAATGTCAGATGAAATAAATGAGATTGTAGATTTTAACAATATTGACAATTCAATGATAAATATAGAAAATTATTTTAAAAATAATAATGGAACTTGTGAATAATTACAAATTACAATTTTATAGTTATTGATTTATAGTAATTTACCGAAAAGATTGTCAGTAATGACAGTCTTTTTTGTTATATATTGACTTTTAACGGTAACTACTATAAAATATAGTAGTGTAGCTTATAGCAAAAAAGGAGATGTGGAGTATATGAAAAATTATGACAACTATTTTCTTCCAGTAGATAATATGGAAGAAGCAAAAAGATATTATGAGGAAATATTGGGGTTAAAAAAGAAATTTGATTTCTCTGATAAGGGAATGGTTGCTTATAATATTGGAAATGAAGAACCTGCAATAATTTTAAAAGACAAAAATAAATTTGAGAATTTAAAGCCTACAATATGGTTTGAAGTAGAAGATGTTGCAATCTTCTATAAAGAAATGTTGAATAATGGTATAAAATTTTTGAGTGAGCCTTTTAAAATTGGAACGGGTAATGCAGTCGAGTTTGAAGATCCATTTGGAAATAGACTTGGCGTTACAGATTATATTAAGTAAGAAGTAGAGATTATGTCAAATATAGATTTGGTATTATTAGGACTTATTAAACAAAAATCACAAAGTGCTTATGATATTAAAAAAAATATAGAATATCGTAATATACCAAGATGGGTAAAAATTAGTGAACAGTCTATTTATAAGAAAGTATTACAATTGGAATCAAAAGAATATATTGTTAGCCATAAAGAGAAAGAGGGAAATATGCCAGATAAAGCAATATATACTATTACTAACAAAGGTAATGATTATTTTAATAAACTTATGAATGATATTTCAAATTCTGATGTTAGTCTATATTTGGATTTTAATATTATTATCACGAATTTAGATTTAGTAGATGATGAACAAAAAAAGATTCTTGTTTCTAATATAAAATCAAAGATATTAGAATTAAAAGAATTACTAAATGAAAGACGTTCTCATAGACAACATATTCCTAATGTTGGAAAACAAATGTTCAAACAACAATTAGCATTAGTAGAAACATTAGAAAAGTGGATAATTGATTTTGAGAATAGTTTAAAAGAACAAAATTAGCAAATATTGATTTTAAATTAAAAGATAAATTTGTAGGGAGGGAAATTCCATGAAAATAATCAACATTGGTATTCTTGCTCATGTAGATGCAGGAAAGACGACTTTAACGGAAAGCCTGCTTTATACAAGTGGAGCGATTTTAGAATTAGGCAGTGTAGATAAGGGAACAACAAGGACAGATACTATGTTTTTAGAACGTCAGCGTGGAATCACAATTCAGGCAGCAGTTACTTCTTTTAATTGGAATGACTACAAAATCAATATTGTAGATACTCCTGGACATACAGATTTTATAACAGAAGTGTATCGTTCCTTATCTGTTCTTGATGGAGCTATTTTAGTAATTTCTGCTAAAGATGGTGTACAAGCACAAACCAGAATACTATTCCATGCACTTCAAAAAATGAATATACCAACAATTATTTTTATAAATAAAATAGATCAGTATGGAATTAACTTAAATAATATTTATCAAAATATCAAAGAAAAACTTTCAAATGATATTATTGTTATGCAAAATGTAACATTAACTCCAGAAATATCAATTAAAAGTATCATTGATTTAGATGATTGGGATCCTGTAATTTCCAGAAATGATAAACTTTTAAAAAAATATATTGCAGGAGAAAAATTGACTATACAGGAATTAACGTATGAAGAATATAGGTGTGTTAAAAAAGGTTCGTTGTTTCCTATATACCATGGAAGTGCTAGAAATAATATAGGGACTCAACAACTCATTGAAGCTATTTCAAATCTTTTTTGTTCTGAAATGAATGAGAATGATTCAGAACTATGTGGAAGAGTTTTTAAAATTGAATATACAGACCATAAGCAAAGATTAGTTTATTTGCGTCTTTACAGTGGAACATTACACTTACGAGATACAATTATATTGCCAGAAAAAAAGAAAGTGAAACTTACAGAAATATATATTCCTTCAAATGGAGAAATGATACAGACAAAAACAGTTTGTTCTGGAGATATTTTTATTATACCTAACAATACATTAAGATTGAACGATATTATAGGAAATGAAAAGCTTTTGCCATGCAATGTATGGAATGACAAGACTGTACCAATACTACGAACAAGAATTGAACCGATAAAAATAGAAGAGAGAGAAAAATTATTGGATGCTCTTACAGAAATTGCAGATACTGATCCTCTTTTACGTTATTATGTTGATACGATAACACATGAAATCATCATTTCTTTTTTAGGAACAGTGCAGTTAGAAGTTATCTGTTCTCTGTTGATTGAAAAATATCACATAAACATAAGAATCGAAGATCCAACCGTAATTTATTTGGAAAAACCATTACAAAAGGCAGATTATACTATTCATATTGAAGTACCACCAAATCCATTTTGGGCATCGATTGGATTATCAATAACTCCACTTCCAATTGGCAGTGGAATACAGTACGAAAGCAAAGTTTCACTCGGTTATTTAAATCAAAGTTTCCAAAATGCAGTAAGAGAAGGTATTAATTATGGACTGGAGCAAGGTTTGTATGGTTGGGAAGTAACAGATTGTAAAATATGTTTTGAATATGGTGTTTATTATAGCCCTGTTAGTACTCCCTCGGATTTTCGCTTTCTTGCTCCAATTGTATTTGAACAAACATTGAAAAAAGCGAGAACGCAATTATTAGAGCCATATTTTTCGTTTATACTTTTTACGCCACATGGATACTTTTCTCGTGCATATAGAGATGCACAAAAACATTGTGCAATAATTGAAACAAGTCAATCAAAAAATGATGAAGTTATTTTTACAGGACATATTCCTGTACGTTGTATTAATGAATATCGTAATACTTTAACTCTATATACAAATGGGCAAGCAGTTTTTTTGACAGAATTAAAAGATTATCAAATTGCTACTTGTGAACCAGTTATTCAATCACGCAGACCAAATAATCGAATAGATAAAGTACGCCATATGTTTAATAAAAAAGAAAATTAAGTTACTATTTCGCTAAATTACAATTTATAGATTAGTTCGGAATATTAAGATATTCCGTTCGAAACTATCTTTAAGGCAAGATAGTAACACACTACCAAGTCGGCAAAATGCCAACTAGGAATAGTGTGCAAAGGGACACCCTTTTGAAACCCGATAAGCAACATTTCACAAACTATCGTAAGTGAATGTTGCTCTTTTTTATTTTGTCTTGCGACTTCATAAAAAAGAAAGAATACTATCGCCACTTTCATGAGTAAACTCACAAAACGTGCCACGTATTCTTTAAATAAAAATAACCTAATACCTAATCTAACGAAAAGGTAAAAGGTTATTTTTTTATTTGAATTATTTATTATTCTTTAATAAATTTGCTGTATCTTTTTTAGCATTCCATACTGATAGATACATAAATAATTCAAATTCTAATGTCATAATAAATGCACCTATTATGACAAGATTATTTTTCATAACATTATGATTCAATGTATCAAATAATACAACTAAACATAATAATGTTCCGAAAAATACAACCAACAATGTTGTGCTATCATCAAAACTTCTTTTAATAGTTTTTGATTTATTCTTATCAATGTCTAATCCTAATTTACTCCATGCATTTAGATCTAATATAAGACCAACTGCAAGTAAAGCTGTTGAAGCCCAGAACATATTTTTGAAATAATCACTTCCAATTACTTGTGATAATCCAAAACTTACTACAAAGAATATTGATAATAATATTACTGCTATTTTTAATATCTTACTATTTCGCATTTTTATTTCTCTCCTTTACTTTTAAACTTTGAATTAAATTAATAATTTCATTTTGTGTATTGATTTGATACTTTGTATCTTCAATAGTATTTTGTAATAACTCTCTTTCACTTTCTATTATGCTTTTATCATTTAACTTTTCTTCACAAGATAAAACTAACTTTTCTAGATTTTGTTTATTTCCTAAAACATTAACTTCAGCCTCATTAAGTTCATCTCCTTTTAATTTAGAATAATAATCTTTTATAAAAGGATTTAAAGGACTGACTTCTATACCTAGTCCAATCATATACATTAGATCACTATAATTAACATCTAATACATTACTTATCTTACGAAGTATTTTAGGACTAGGCTCTTTTCTAACACCCGATTCTATTTTAGAAAGTTCAGAGTTATTTATATTAGCCAATTTTGCAAGTTGTCTTTGCGAAAGATTAGCTTTTTCTCTAGCTTCGGTAATTACTTCACCGATATTTTTTTCTACCATAGAAATTCACCTCACACCATAATAATACACCTATTGGGTAAAAATGTCAACATTTTTTAATTTTTTGAGTAAAAGTGTTGACAATGATGTAATTAGCATGATATATTATATGTGTTTCCAAATGAACCCACTTTAAAATTAAATGGGTAACATAGAAAAAGAAAGGAGGAAGTCAAATGTATGAGATTAAAAAAGCAACTAGAATTAATTGATCCAAGAGTATGGAGAGATAAAAATATCAAGTTTGAAACAAAACTGATATACAAAATACTATGTGCAGAACAATCCCAAAGATGTGAATTCACAAGTATAAGCATTGGGAAAGTTCAAAAGAAATTGAGTATAACAAATGTTGGATTCAAAAAGAACCTACAAATATTAGAAGATAACAAATATATAAGGTTCAATGAATACAGCCGAGGATTATACACATACGAGATTTGTTAGAAAAGATTGAATCGCTAACAAATAAAGGTTCAGTAAATGTTCGTAGATTTATATTAGAACCTATCTTATAGAAATATAAGATGAACAAGTTTGAAGTAAAACATATTTCAAAGAACGAAATAAAAGAATAAAAGGGATTGAAATATGTTGTATGTATGTTTTACTTCAAGCGACCTATTAGTGAGATTTATCTCACACAGGGATTTTATTGTCATTATTAGTATGACTTGTAAGTAGTGGTTACAAGTTTTTTTATTGCCTAAAATTAAGAAAGGAGAATGATTTATGAACAACGATATAACAAATTTAAAGTATGTAGAAGTTCCAGTAGTAGTTTTATTAGATGAAGATTTATCTACTACTACTAAACTATTAATGGGTTTAATAACTACTCTATCAATGCAAGAAGGTTTTTGTTTTGCTAGTAATAGATATTTAAGTAATCTTATGAAAGTATCTAGAAGAACAATTACTAGTTGCATAGCTTCATTAAGAAAGAAAAACTATATTAGAGTTGAAAGTGAACCTAATACTAGAAGAATATATTTAGCAAATATCTTCTAGAGTTTATAGTAAGATACTTCTAATCAGTATAGCGAGTATCTTCTAATATAATAAATAAGATAATAAATAATATTAATAAATAGTATCCACTACTAAATA
>OGPZ01000125.1_pt1 | contig 71585 bp, 64 predicted proteins | sample 1553111 | NCBI WGS metagenome assembly OGPZ01 (sample SAMEA2579968, study PRJEB22360) | human gut metagenome
CTGTCTTTCCGGTATTAGATGCCGTCTTTGCCGCTGTACTGTCTGCTATTTGCTTTGCATTATTTTTACTGCTGATCTTGTTAATCGCAGCACTCTGTGTACTTGGTAATTTGAATTTACTTGCAAGCTTATCCTCTGCTGACTTACCCATTGTATAACCTTTATTAACATAGCTTTCTGCATTGACATAGGCCTTTTGCTGAACAACTTCCGTCCAGCCGGTATCTGCTTGCAAATTTTTTGATGCATCCTTGATCCCATCTTTTAAATTGCTAATGCCGCTTGTAATATCCACCTCGACACCCGGTATCTTGTTGATCAGCGTTTCAATTCCCGATGCAATCTGTTCGATATATCCAAGAACAGTAGTAGCAAGGTTCATAAACAGGATCTCTACCGATGCAATCGGATTATCCCATACATTTGCAAAGAAATTAACAACTTCGGCAATAATGTTGTAAATCATAATAAACTTATTAACAACATTTGCGACAAAACCACCGATCGCTCCACCAATCAAACCTGTCGCTGATAACGATGTACCTTTTGCTTTGTTAATCGCAGCACAAGCCGCATACAAAAGAGAGATCAGTAAAATCACACCCATTACGACAAGTAAAACAGGATTCGCTGCTAACGCTGTAACTGCTGCCCATAACCGGGTTGCTGCCGTTACCGCTTCAAATACGGCGACTGCTCCTAATATTCCCGCCAGGACCGGTGCTACTACTGACCAGTTATCACTTATACATTGGGCAAGCTGCCCTACCCAACCAAGAAATATACTTGCTACTGTCACAACCACATTCAAAGCACTTCCTAAATTCGTAAGAAGATTACTGATCATCGGCAGATTGGCATTAACCGTCTGAAACATTTGAACCAATGCAGGCATCAAAGCAGCACCGGCTACTTCTTTCAGATCTCCAAGATCATTCTTTACCTGCTGGATCTGTCCCTGTGGTGTCTGTGCAAGGACCTGATTCATATTTCCGACATTATCCGTGATCACTTGGGCAAGAGTAGCTGCTCTTTGCTGTTCATTGCCATATTTCAATGCTTTTTCCTGTGCGGCCGTGAAAGTGATACCTACTCTTGTTAAAGCCGATGTGCTTCCCTGCATAACTTTACCCATCATATTACCGATAGACACCATATTTTGCGATGTAACATTGACACCATTTTGTTGTGCGGCAAGATTATTCATGGCAGGCGTTAATTTCTTTAATGCCGTATCCGACTTTAAGAATGTTGCAAGCTGTTGTTGTCCTGCCATCTGTACCTCATCACCGATCACGCCGATCTTTTGCTGCTGGCTTGCAAAATCTTTCATAGACTGTATAGACTGCCCGGATGCCCCCATACGTTGTTTCATAATCGTAGCCAGCTTTGTTTCGGCTTCCTGCTGTACATTGCTTGCATCTGCAAGATCCTGAATAGTGCTTACTGCTGCCTTAATTGATACATAGGCTCCTACCAGCCCCCTGATCTTTCCAATCAGATCACCGGAAGAAGAAACAGAGCTGTTTATCTTATTATTAAACTTTTGCTGTTGTACTGCTGCCTGCTCGGTACTGTTTGACAGTTTATCCATATTTTCTTTTGCCCTGTTAATTCCCGAACTCATATGGTCAAAATTAGCCGATTCTGCTTTTTGTGTACTTCTATGCATCGTTTCAAAAGATCTCGTTGCATTCTGTACGGAATTGTAGATATTTCGCATGGGTTGGGATACGCGGTCAATCAGACGGATCGCTGTTTCTATGCTTGCCATTCCTGTCACCTGCCTTTCTGTGCTTTTCTTCGTTCTTTTTCTTCCTGACCGGCAACAATGTCAATCGAAGCCATAACAAATGCTTTTTCATTGTCATCCAATGCTTCAAAAAAAGAAGGAGTCCAATGAAAGCGATGCAGGCAAAAATGTGCATAGGAACTTTCAGGATCTCCTTCTTCAATTAGTTTTTTGCCGTATCTACCTTTTCATTGATCGATTCACTAAAACCATTCAGATCCTGGATAAATACAGCCAGATCATTGTACTCGCCCGGATCATCGATCATTTCCATAATCAGATCTTCCGGTTTTGTTACACCATAGCTGTCCTGTAACTGGGCATTAAAAAGATCCAGAAAGACAACCGATGCACAGATCATCTTTTTTAAGTACAAAGAAGTATCCTGTTTCTCCGTCATACAGCTTATTTGTGCAGGATGCATTGACAAGACAGCCACCTTGTGCACCGATCAACCATGGAATAACAGCAGATGCATTCTTAACATTGATAACACCTTCCGTATCTGCTTTGATGTTGTAGAGAACTGTCTGGAACTTTACACCAACATCCTCTCTCATTCTCTTTGTAAACTGTACATAGAGTTTCTTGACACTTTCTTCTTCTGACTTTGTACCCATACAGTTAAAAGCATATGATTCAGCCAGAGCAAGATAATCCGAATGGGATTGTCCTGTAACTTCGCCATTACTGCCACCTTCTAACTTTGTGCCGGCTGTAACGGTAAGTTCTGTATCTTTCCATGTTACAAAAGCATTTTCTTTTAAGTCAGACGCTTTTGTAACAGTCTGCGTATCAGCAAGATATGTACCAAGATACGTCTTAACATCATAATTCGAATCATTATCCACATTCTTCCGGACCACAATCGTAATGTCATTCCCTCTTGTACCTGTATATTTTGCTGCTGCCATTGTATTTTCTGCTTTTTTGCCACCACTATTTAAGCGATACAGATACAATATTCTGGCATTTAAAAAGATATCCCTGATATCTGCCATCTCATCAGCAGCATAAGGATATCCAAACAGTTCCATTGTATTCTTCTCAAAATCTGCTTTTGTAATCTTCATGATCTCATTATCAGCACACCAGTTTAATTCCAAAGCGATACTGACAATGCCACGATCCCCTACATCAGCGGTTGCTTTTGCCTGACTCACAAAATTAATGTAACTGCCCGGCAGTATTTTGTTCTGACTGGTAAATGTTCCACCACCTAACATTTATTTCACCTTTCCTTTCTTAAAATGTTCAATTGCTTGTCTTGCTTCCTCTTTGGTATATTCTTTATCATCAAGAACTGCCATAAGAATGTCTTTGTCTTGTGCAAAATCTTTTGATTCCAACAATCTGTCTTTCGAATGCCTGGACGGATCCGATACAGCCTGTTTTGCCCTGGTTGTGGCTTTTCTTTTTGTAGCAGATTTTTGCGTTTTACCTTCCATCTTTCATTCCACCTTTCATTTTGATCTGTGCCATGGCAGGACCAGCATTTTTACTGTACGTGAAAAAACGATAGCTTACAAAAAAATGGAGGACATGATCCTCTGTCTCGGCATTCATATCCATTCCAAATACAAAATCACCGGCAATATAAATTCCACCAAGGCACTCTATCAACTGTTCTATTACATCGTTGATCTCTTCTAACGGCTTTTGCGTATGTGGAAAATAATGAATCACACATTGATAGGATTCCTGATATCTGTTTCCTAAGAACACATCCTTTTGGGGACTAATGCACTTAACAAGAAAACAGGGTTCTTTCATTCCCTGCTCTATATCCTCGGTATAGATCTCATAATCATCTCCGAATGCCTCATATATTGCATCCGTGATTCCTGTAATTACATCATTGATCACTTGTCTACCTCCCTGATCAATTTTTCAAGTCTTTTCTGGATAAGCTGTGGTGCTGCCTTTTTAACAGCCTCTTCAGACTTCTTTAGCATAAAACGACCTTCTGCCCAGCCCCATCCATTCTGCTTTTTTACTCTATGGCCATTTTCCACATAGGATGCATACTTCTTCGAATTAATGATCGTAATATGATAGACATTCCTATCCTTTTGTACGTCCAGCGTTTTGTTGTCTGTACTCCAGCTTCTCCTTAATTCACCGGTATCTACAGGAGTTTCTAATATAACCGTTCTAAGAAGCTTTCTTGCTGTTACTTTTACAGCTTCATCAAAGAAACGATCCTTATCCAGATTGGATAATTGCTTTTGAAACTTCTTTAAGCCTGTTATATCTACTTCGATGTCACCCATTATGCATACTCCTCATATCTTTCCAGTTCTATTTCCTGATGTGTCGGATAAACTGCCGGTGTTCCTGTACGTTGATATGTTTCTACTCTTCCTTCACGTTCTATCAGGATTTTCGCCCCCGGTTTGATATCACATTCCGGCGCAAGAAAAAGTCTGATACTCTGTGTAACAGCCGATGCGCCATTTTTTTCAGTCAGAACAGAACTGCTTGCATAAGACAGGCGGCATGGCTGCCGCTTTAAGACGGTTTCCTCTTCAAAGCTTACAACCCCTTTCTTTTTGATCTTAACTTTGTTGATTACCGTACAAAAATCTGTATACGTGTCTTCTATCGTTTTTCTTACCATCTCCGGTATCATGCAAATTTCACCTTTCTGAATGCTTTTAATGATGTTTCATACGTCTTTAACACACTTGCTTTATATTCACTGTCCTGCGTATTAAAAGAAGTGCTGGTATCGCCTACTGTAACAGATGACAGCGTGCCTACAGCTTCGCTGTCACCTATCTTTTCAGCCCGGTACAGATCAAGAGCCATTCGAAGCATGGTCTGATGCAGTCTTTCCGGTATCTTGTCAATATGGCAGTAATTTAAAATGATCTCTTCTGCATCATCCAGAGCAAAAGCAACCAGATCCTTTTTTCCTTCCGACAAAGAAAGCAATGTAAGCACCTTCTCAATATCTCTTGTATCTGCCATATCTTACTCCTATCCAAGCTTATGCTTAAATGCTACAATACGGATCTGCTTTGGTTCATAAACCGGCTTCCAGTTTTCTGCATTTGCAAATTCTGTTCTGGACGGTCCTTCGGTCTTAGCAACCTTTTTGTTTGTAAAAGCTACTCCTCTTGGATGAAGGATATTGGTTCGTCTGTTGATCAGATAATCCACACCAGAGCCTTTTCTTTTTGCTCTGTCTGTTTCCGTTGCCACAAAACCAACCGGATTACCATTTCCTAATGCTACAGCTCCATCACCGAACAAAAACGTTGTATACACACCTTTTGAAGTATCTACAGGACAGCCATCATCCACAATAACACGTTTTCCCTGGTATACACCAAATGCAACGTCGCTTGATGGCTGCATCGTTTCGATCAGATTCTGTTTCTTTAAAAAGGCTTCTGTGGCTGAATGCATTACAACACCTGTCAAAGCAGTCTTGTTATCTCCAAGCAGCTGCTCGGCATCAATAAAAGCTGATGCACTCCACTGTCCTGCTGCCCCTGATTTTGATGAAATATCAAGGATATTGCTTGAAAGTGGTGTTGTAGCACTCCCTGAATCCGGTGTATAGGTACCAAACACACCATTCAAAATAGCGATCAGCTCCTTTTGCATATCTCTTGCCCAGAAGTCAGATACAAGTTCAGCAATGGCAAGCATAGGATCTGATCCTGCAAGAGCTGCTGAAAGGTCTGTTGCACTCCACATCTTGGCACGTCTGAAAATAGCAGCCACATCCTTGTTCGATGTGATCTTGTTATCCGTCAGGTCCTTCCCTTCAATGACCTGTTCTGATTCACCGGTAAGATCCTCAAAGAATGGCATATTGACAAGCGGACTTGCCTGTGATGCCAGTGCGTCAAATTCTGTATTGTTTACGATAATTCCACTCTGTAAAAAAGCAGATTTTTCCATTGTTTTGTTGATCACGTACGGATTAAAAAGCTCCGGTACGATTACGTCTGTTAAAGTTGTTCCCATAGTCTAATCCTCTCTTTCTTATAATGTTACTCCGGCAGCTGCTGCCATCGCTTTAGCCTGCTCCGGATTGGATTTTAAAAGCTCACCCTGTTTTGTAAGGTTGAACGTTTCTTTCGCAAAGGGATTGCCTGCATTACCACCTGATCCATGTGAAGGATGATATGGTGGCTTATCTTCTTTAAAAAGATGCGCCATACTCTTATCCTCTTTATAAGGCTTCAAGATATCGTTTACTCCGATCGGTGCATTTTCCTTATCGAAAGTAAACTTATCAATTCCACCGGCTTTATAGATCAGATAATCCGGGTCGATCACTCCCTCTTTAGCAAGTGCACCTTTTAGCGCATATGTCTTTGCAATCTTCTCATTTGCTGTCTGCTGCTCCTTTAACTTGCCCTGCAAGTCTGTAATGGTTGTCTGGAGTGCTTCATTGTCTGCATTGTTCTTCTTTAACTCTCCAATCGTAGAGTTAAGTGTTTTGATCTGTCCTGCAAGATTCTCCTTTTCTGCTACGGCAGAATCATATTTTCCTTTATCGACATACTGGCCAGACGAAAGATTAGCAAGCTTGATCTGCTTATCCTTATTTCCCGGTGTTGTATTGTGCGTCTGAATGGCTGTTTCTACCTGCTTATAAAGTTCCTCTCCTAAGATCTCCTTTAAAAATTCCATCTCTTTCCTTTCTCTGCATTATTTTTTAACGTGGTGTCTCCACAGCAGTATGCAGTTTTAGTGCCATGCATAAGGGCAAATTGCCGCAGTTTAAACGTCATAAGGCTTCGGACATAAAAAAAGTGCAACGCCAGCGCGTTGCACTGCAAGAATCACTTTGTGATTCTTGTTGGCACTCCACTACTGTACGAGCACTTTTCTATCCCATAAAAAACACCCATCATCACAATGCGTGTCTGTCATTTCTGTTTTACCCACAGATGGGAGATATCGGATCACCTCCTCTACATCTTAAGCATCTTTTGCCATTTTATTACTCCTTTTCTCTTCCTAGATTCTTTTTAATTGCTGAATAAATCATTCAATTTGAGGTATAAAAATACCACCTGCCTCTCGGTGGTGGTATCTAATGTGCAAACGGACAATCTTTTAATTCTTTTTCTTCTCTCTCTTTTCTCAACCTTTGAAGTTCAGCATGTAGCATTTTCCTTTTCTCTTCATCTTCTTCAGACATAAATTTATCAAAAATAATATTCTCTTCTTCACTCATCTGTAGCATCATTGTCAATCATCTCCCATCAAACTGATTATTGTTTTGGCAATCTCATTATTCTCTCGCACAGAAAAGGCTTCTGCACATATTTCTGTCACTTCTTGTGTATCAGCATAACGGCTAATATTTTTTGCCAAAAATCTATCATCATTTTTAGACTCTATATAACGATAAACTTTATAATCAATTTTATTCTTGGCTTCACTATAGCTCATTTTCTTTTCATTGGCAAGCCTTTTTATAGAGTCATAGTAAAATTTATGTCCTAACTCATGCAATGCTGGTGCATATTCTGTCGTGTTTGCAAAACGTCCCTGTTTTTTATTCACAAAGCCTAAAATCTTTTGTTTTGTATCATATTTGCTGTTTATAAACAACATTCCAGAACTTTGAAGATATCCACCAATCGCGTTGTTATTCAATCCCTGTTTTTCAAAATCCACAACTGCAATTTGAGGCATTTCAAATGTTTCCGGCAATTCCTTTTGTATGTCCTTAAACATTTTTTCTGTTAAACGGACTGCTTTGTTTTTCGGATCGTCTGTATCAGCCAACATATCAAAAGAGCTGTTACTTACCTGTTTCAGATTCATATTAATTTTATCAATCTGTACTTGCTTTTCTACTCCATATCGTGGCCGGAAGCTATTTGACATATAAGCCATATCATCTTTAGCAAAGTCTTTCTTAAAATTTCTATCAAGGATATCCATCACTCTATCTGAATATTTGCTGTGAGACATTCCCAGTTTATCCTGTGCAAATGCTTCTGCCATAAATTCATCTGCATTATTCATTGAATACTGACTGATTTTTACGTCATCTAACTTTTCTTTCAACTCTAACGCTTCTTTTCGAGCTTTTGTCATGTCCTCAGCACTGACAGTTATAAATTCCATCTCTTTGTTTCGATATGCTGCTTCCAGAGATTTCACTTCTGTCCTATATTCATCGAATATTGATTTGATTTCTTTTCTTATTCTTTTAAATTGTTTTGTATCATAACCAACATAATTCTTCAATGACTGTTCCATGTCTATCAAGGAATGGGCAAATTCGTGTGTGGCTATGTATTTTTCTTCCATGCCATCCACTATTTTTACGCAATATCCTTTGTCCGACAGTTCCCGAATTCTGCCTGACATTTTATTATAGTCTCCAACTTTATGCGGATTAAGTACCAGTGTCTTCTGTCCTACACTATTCTGATGTATCGTAGTTGCAAATGTTTTTACTCCGAAATACTTTTTCTTATCACCAACCTCAATCTTAGTAAATCCGGTATAATACTCCTTGGAAAGGTCTGTTATCGTTTCATTAAACGCCCTCGCTGATTCAATGGAAATTCCATTATAATTTACAGTTATCGGGTTATATGTTTTTTCCCTAAGCTCATCCGCTGGAGTTTCATTCAATTCAAAATGTTTTCTTCTGTCATCATACGAATTAAGTAATTCATCTGTTCCACTATTGTTTATTTCTTCAATAGTTCTATTCCGTATTTCTTTTTTGCTGTCCTTTATTATATGTGCCGCTTCTGTTTCCCCATCTACAAATGCTTTCTTCCACTCCTGATACGTCATATCATCCGGCACGTAGTATACTTCTCCATCCTCATCCCTCGCTGCTCTCTGGGCTATGTCCTTTATGTCTTCTTCATCATATGGGCATGTGGTACTTCTACAGCATGGATGGAATGGTGGAGCGGTTACTCCTTCCTGGTAGTCTTTCATATCGAACACTTTTCCATCCAGTTCCTGACAGATATCTGATGTTCGATTATCTAATGTTGCTACTATCTGGTACTTTTCCACTCCCAGATTGATCAGACAATCTTTTTGTGCACTTGACGCAAGGGCAGCACTTTCCGTATATACAAGACGTTTTGCCTGATATGTTCCAACGTCTAATTTCTTACTGATCAGTCTTGCAGCCTGCTCCGGGTGTTCTCCCCGTATGATACAATTCGTTAGTTCGCTATGTAATGATTGGATCATTTTTTCTTTCTGCGTCCAAATCCGATCCGAAAAGCTTGCTCCATCGTTTGCCCATGGCTTACTTACAGCATTTTCAACCGCTTTTTTATCCAATGTACCAAGCTGCACACCGATACCTCTACCTTTTGCTATCTCAAATGCGGTATGATAATAGCTGTCCTGATAAGATTGCTGCATTGCTTTCTTGGTACTTCCATATACTTTTTGATAAACAGATTCTGCTGCCTGCTGTGTCTGGATCTTCAATGCTTCCAGTTTGTTGATATGAACTTTTGCCGATGCATTTTCCAGTTCTTTGATCCATTTCTGATTAATCGCATTCTCTTTTCCATACTTGATATATTCTTCCAGGCTCCAATGAAATTCTTTTAACTCATCTGCTTTCAGAAACTCTTTTGCAGCACGATAAGAGATATCATTATTTTCAGCCAGTCGGTAATACCATTTTTCAATATCATCCTGTATCTCTATTCTGGCACGCTCAAAATGCCTTTCAAGTGTCTTTGCACTCTCTGCGCTTTGCAGATGTCTGTCATTTTCCATCATTGCAAATCTCTTCTTCCAGTATTCGGCTGATTTCATGGTATCACCTCTTTTCATCTGTCACTTTCTATGTTTCCTTTTTTGAGCTGTCTTCCTTGTCTTCTTTATCTCCTTGCCCGATGCCTTTCCTGCCACACGATCAACAACGTCTGCCGCTCTCAACAGCTTCTCCCTTCTTATGCGGAAAATTTTCGCTTCCTTGCAGTCACAGGTAAGCTTTGCAGCAAGCTCCTGATCGCCATGTGCTTCTTTCCAGGCTTTATCCGAAGCCTGCAACACCTGACCGCAAAATCTACACATGCATTCATGCAATGTGTTCGATGTTTCAACGCTCATTCTTTTCTCCTTTCTTCCGGGGACTGCTGCCCCCGGTGGTGTCTGTTTTCAGTTACTGCTTTGTAAGTTTTACGGTTTACTGTATGTGATACGCTAAAAATAGCGGTACAGCCTAGTACATCCTGCCACCCATCAGCCTTTTGACAACTTCAAAGCCGGGGTACATTCCTGCCATGTTTGGCACTTTTTTAAAATACTTCTCAAAATATCTTCTGGTGCGTCCGAGTTTCCTGCTGATCGTATCAATATCAAATGTTTCTTTTTCCGGGAAAAGCTCTGACAACTGTTCCTGCAATCCTCTCTTTAGCTCCAAATCTCTTGCCCGGTTCTGATGCGGTCCATGGTTTCCCTCATGTTCTTCCTGCGTCAGCTCGATCATATTAAGGTCAAAATCCAAACCGCCCTGGCTCCGAAATACAATGTGATGCTTGTGGATTCCCCAAAAATCATTATTTTCCATGTTTTTTCTCCTTTTCATAATATTCTTTACGCTGGATCTTCATCGCGTCCGAATATTCATTCTTTTTCTCACATACTGCTGTCAGCTCAAAGTCCTTTGCTTTTGTAAGAAGTTCCTCGATCAGTTCGGCATTCTTAACACCTTTGTACTCTTTTTTCTGCTGTTCGAAAAAACGTTCGATATTCAGATAGGCAGAGTTCGAGTGTAGTTCCAGATTGCAAGGATACAGATGTTCCAGTGCAATGATCGCAAGCCTTAGCATTGCCTGGTTCTTCGTCATATGTTCCAGACTGCCGATATACTGTCTTGTAACCGGTACACCTTTTGCTGTGATCACTTCCAGCAATATGCTGTAGATAGCCTGTCCGTCTGCTATGCCGCCTTTCCATTCATATTCAAGATAGGCTTTGCATTTTGTTCGGTTTTTTTCGGTTTCGGACTTGCTTGTCTGTGTTTTGTTCTTCTCATTCTTTTCTGTCCGGTCTTCCAATCCTTTCACCTTCTTCCATATGCTTTCTTTTCTTCTTAGTCGTGAATACAGGTAGAAACCACCATATTCATCACTGATATATGTATTACTATCCAGGTATTTGAGCTTGCCCGGATAGAGACTCTCCATAAGTTTGGCTTTATCTTCCGCCCTGATGATCTCGGCAAAACGCTTTCTTGATAAATGCGTTACGCTCTTATACTCCTTAGGCTTGTCTAAGTTCTTGGATGCAACCCACTTATGATGCCCTTTTGACAAAGACAGTTTTGTGATGTATCTTGCAAAGCCTTCCAGCCCGAAATCATCCGGCTGCGCGTACTTGCTTTCTGTTCTGCCGGCTTTCCACAATCTTTCCGCTACATCCCGGTCCATTGCATTGATGATCATGTGATGGTGTACACGTACCTTTCTGGTCTGTTCTCCTTCCGGTACGGACTCCGTCACATAAATATATTTAAGGGGTGGCAATCCCTGCTTCTTACGATATGTTCTCACCCTCTTAATATAGTTGGTCATATCCTTTCTTGCCCTCTCCGGGGTAGGATAACAGCCGTCTGCATAGGTTAATGTCATGATCAGATCGCCATCCGTGAAATTGGCATTCATCAGTCTGGTCAGTCTCTTCTGACTGTTCTTTGCATTCAGCTTTCTTTGTACCTCTCTGCTCTCTTTATACTTTCCTGCTCTTGGTACGTCTTTTCTATTCAAAAAGCATGGATAAATGTTGATCTCCACGCTGTCGCCTGCTATGATGGTCTGTCTCATGATCCTGCACTTTGGCAGGGTACTCATTTTTCTATGTACAAATTCCTCTCTCGTTTCTTCTCCAAGAATGTTACTGTCATAGTAATCTTCAAAATCTAACTGTCCGTCTTCTATCCTCTTTGGGTTACTGATCCATTCTTTTCCATATATGTCTGCAAAATCATATTGATAGTATCTTTTTCTTTTTTTCAAGCCATCACCACCATGTCTCATTTGTTAATACTCATTACAAGGACGGTTAAGGGGCTTGTCTTCCCCCTTAATCTCCTTGACTTTTCAAGACAAAAGCGATACACTGTAACTACGGTTGATGTATTGCTTTTGCATTACATGGAGCAGTCTTTTATGACTGCTCCTTTTTTATTCTTCAAACCATTCCATTGATTCTTTGATATATGCCAGTTCTTCATCGGTATAGTTCTCTTCATCCTCTTCCCCATCCGAAAGGACTTCCAGTTCTTCTACTTCTTTCCCTATCTGGTGGGCAAAGCTCAACATGAGATCATATCGTGCTTTGTATACTATCGCTTCCTGTCTGCAACACGGACAGATACATCGTATTCTTGTCATATCCTACTCCTTTACTGTGATCGTGATCCCTACCTTAAACTCCACGTCCGCGCAGGAAATGATCTCTACATCCTGCATCTTTAGCTTTTCTTTTGTGCCTTTTCTTTGCGGATTAAAATGAAGATGTACCTCCAACACTTCCTGATCTTTTATCAGAGAACAATATTCCGTGTTCCCGGTATATCCTTCATACAGGACTTTCCCGGATGCTGTCCTGATCAAAACAGCATCCGAGTTTCTTAATACCTCTAACTGTTCCTGTAGTCCTAACATGTTTCCTCACTCTCTTCCACAAACTTAATCAGGCTTCCATTTTCAATTACTGCTGCCTCATTCTTTCTTGCTTTCATTTCCATGCAATCTTCTAATGTTACTTTTGTTAAATCCATCTTTATTCCTCCGTATCGTTGTTTTCTTCTAACTGTTTTCTGATCTTTTCACGCTCTCTGTTCTCCAGAATGTGAATCAGTGCCATTGTGAATTTTTTGTTTACTTCCTCTCTTGGTGTTTCATACTTAACTACTACCTTGTAGTCCGGTGCTTTCCATCTTGCCATAGCAATTCCTCCTTTCTGCTCTATCTTATGTGGTCTGCCGGATGTCCTAACACTCTTTCAGCTCTTCGAGCTCTTTATGGATTTCCTCCGTAAGCTGCTCGATTTCTGTGAGAATGTTTATGACCTTGTCCAGCTTTTCCGTCGTTACTTCTCCGGACAAGCCTTTTTTACACTCTTCTTCTAATTGCTTTACTTTTTTTGATCTCTTTTTTCTTTTGATCGTGACGTCCAACATTCTTATGCTCCTTTCAGTTCTGCCATAGCCAGCACGCCTTGTGCATAAATTGCAACCTTTTCACGTGCTTCCTTTGGCAGTGCTGCTGTTCTGTACATCAGCCTGCTAAATTCTGCAAACTCTTCCTCTGTATACTCTCTTTTGATTTCTTTTTCTTTTGAAATATTTTGATTTTTCATGATGCTCACCTCTTTTCTTTTTATTGATTATGAGATAATGATATATCGGCTTGAGATATTTGTCAATACTGTTTATTGATTTTGCGATATTTTTTGTTGACTACTTATATTTTTTAGTTATATAATGCTAATAGAATATTGATAGAAAGGAGGGTTTAATAATGAAAGATCGTTTAAAACAGCTGCGTTCCGAGCTACATTTAACTCAAACAGCATTTGCTGAAAAAATTGGCGTAAAACAGAATACAGTAGCTACATATGAAATGGGGCGAAATGAGCCGGGAGCTCCAATAATCCACTCTATCTGTTCTGCTTTTAATGTTAATGAAGAGTGGCTTCGAACCGGTGAAGGTGAGATGTTCCAAGATCTTTCACAAGGTGAGCTGGCTGCTAGAGTAGTTGGTGAAGCTCTCGCCGATGATAACAAGTTTATTCAGAGCGTTTTTATTTCGCTCGGCAAGCTGACACCTGCCGAATGGCAAGTTGTTGAGAAATTTATAACCTCGGTCGAGGAAGAAATGAAAAAAAAATAGCCACATATTCATGTGGCTACCTTTCCATAGGTTGATTTGGTTCTACTTTAACGTACCAAGTATAAATTGATAGATCTTTTTCAATTTTGATTTGTCGTTACAATTTTGAACCTTTTCAATGATTTTTTCTTTGATCATTTCCATATACCTACCTCCTGTTTGATGGATTCTTTTCATTACATAATGATTTTACTATATAATGTCGAATTATGGTAGGTTTTGGAATACGATTTCCGATATCTCGGAAATCGTAAACTACTTGTACTCTGAATCAAAAAGATCTGTGATCTTTAAATTCATCCCCTTTGCGATCTGCTCCATCTGCTGCATCGTTGGGGAATACTTTTCATTTTCAAGATCGTTCAGAGTGCTTTTGCCTAGATCTGTCAGCTTTGACAGCTCTATGAGCGTAAGATTTTTTTGTTTTCGCTTTTCCCATAATAATATCTTCATGGGAATATATTATATTGATTTTTAACTATTTTATACACAAAAAGGAGGAAGGTCATGAATTACACTTATAACCAAAATGAAAATTTTTCAAAATGTAAGCGTTGTGGGCATGAGACCACGCTAAAACATGGAAATGATGGAAAAGAATATGTTTATTGTGAACATTGTCATACGAAAGATGAAAAAGAAGGCTATCGCAAAATACAATTTATTGGATTTGAAAAATCACATCATAGATATATGTTTGGAGATATATTCTTATCAACTCCTGTAATCTGCCTTTGTTTTGCTTTTTCTGTTTTTGTTGTTCCTGCTATATTGGGTATCATTCTTTTAATCAAACAATACGAGCAGGCTTCTTTTTTAAAAAGCAAGTACGGAGATGCCCATAGCATGGATTCTGAAATCGAATTTAGGAATGCACAGTTAAACTATCAGGATGAGCTTCTTTCCACCCTTGAAGATCAGCTTGCTGCTGCCCAAAAAGATCTTACGGATCTTCGAAATGATACTGTATCAGAAACAACCTTACAGATTGCTAACAGTCTTGATTATTCTGGATATGATTCTTTGACATCCGAAGAGTGCAGAAATACACTTTCACTTCTGCTCCAAGATGAGAAAGACCTTGTTAAAAACAATAATGCTGTAGAGATTTTTTCAGACTTTCCTAAAAATCAGATTAACAATAACGTAAAGCAGATTCTTAGATGCTTCAATGCTGAATGTGATAACATTACCCTAAGTGTCACCATCAAGAATATTGATTCTTTGAGAAATAAGATCATAAAATGCTTTGACAGTCTTAACCATATCTTTGAAACTGATGGCTTCAGTCTAACAAAAGAAATGCTTGAATATAAGCTGAAAGAGCTTACTTTGATGTATAACTACGAAAAGAAGAAAGCAGAAGAAAAAGAAATTCAAAAAGCAATTAAAGAACAGATGTTAGAAGAAGAGAAGGTCCGCCGAGAGCTAGAAAGCAAAAAGAAAGCTATTGAAAAAGATCAGAAACATTTCAGTAATGAAGTAGCAAAGATGATAAAATATATTCAGAAAACCGATAGTGAGGTTGAAAAACAGCTTTATGCTGACAAGCTGAAAGAGCTTGAGGAAAAGATCAAATCATTAGAAGCAGAAAAAGCTGACGTGATCCATCGTGAGGAAAATGCAAAAGCCGGATTTGTTTACATCATCTCAAATATCGGTTCTTTCGGTGAAGATGTGTACAAGATTGGTATGACACGACGCCTTGAACCTTTGGATCGTATCAAAGAGCTAAGCAGCGCATCCGTTCCTTTTGAATTTGACGTGCATGCAATGATTTTTAGTGATGATGCTCCTGCTTTAGAAACTGCACTACATCATCATTTTGACAATAAGCGTGTTAATAAGATCAACCCACGCAAAGAGTTCTTCCGTGTATCTCTTGATGATATTGAATCATATGTATCGGATAACTATGATTCAAGCGTAGAATTTACTACCGTTCCAGTAGCAAAAGAATATAGAGATACTTTAGCTATGGCATAATTATTTATTATTCACAACAAAAAAGCCGCCTGATGCTGCAACATCAAACGGCTTGCCCGAAAGGCTTATGTAAGTTATTACGCAACAAGTATACCATAAGTCTACCTTTTTGTGTAGGCTTTATTTTATGTTTCACGAAAGGATGTGATACTATGGTTATTGCTATCTATGCCAGAAAGTCCGTCTACCGGGACACCTCTGACAGTATCTCGAATCAGGTCGATATGTGCCGGGACTTTATCGAACGCTCCTATGGGACCGGTCACACCATTCTGATCTACGATCAGGATGAAGGGATCTCCGGTGCAACGACGAAACGCCCCTGCTTTCAAAAGCTGATGAATGATATCAAAGCAGATATGATTGATATGGTTGTCTGCTATATGATCGATCGTATCAGCAGAAATATAAAAGATTTCTGCAATATCTATTTTACCTTCCAAGAGCATGACTGTCGCTTTGTATCTGTCAAAGAAAACATTGACGATACTACTCCTATGGGGCGTGCTATGCTTTATATCTGTCAGGTCTTTGCAAATCTCGAACGTGATAATATCCGTGAACGTATCATCGATAATATGACTCATATCGAACAACTCGGCTACTGGTCGAGCGGTCTGCCACCATTAGGCTACAAGATTGAAAAGATCGTTCAAAATGGCAAGAAGCACTCTATCCTCGCCATTGATGAAGCCAAAAGCCCGATCTATCTTCGCATGGTCGAATTGTTCACTCCTGTATCAGCAACGCTTAGCTCTGTAGAAAAAGCAATGATGGCAGAAGGTTACCGTACCGATAAAGGTTCTATCTTTGATACTTCCCGCATCTGGAAGATCCTTAGCAATCCCGATTATATGTGTGCCGATGAGAATGCATATCACTATTTTGCGAAAATGGGCTGCAAGATGCCACATGACATTGATCGTTTTGATGGTACTTATGCGATCATGGTTCGTGGACGTTTTCGCCGGGAAGGTAGCAGAATGCTTATTACAGACAAAAGCGAATGGAAAATATACGTCGGCTTTCACAAACCTCTGATCTCTTCGGATGACTGGATCAAAATACAGGAACGTTTTCAAGGCAATCGTTATTATCGCCCTTCTCACAGAGCAATATATGGTATCTGTAGTGGTTTCCTTTTTTGCAAATGCGGCTACACTATGCGCTCTAAGCGTCAGAGCTATAGCAAAAAGAACCCTACTTACTATGCAAGCTACCTTTGTACCAGAAAAGACAATCGTGGACGTGGGTACTGTGACAGCCACATGGTAAAATGTGAACTCATAGATGAAAAAGTGATCCGCAAACTAAAAGAGCTGTCTGTTGATCAGCAGACATTATCCGAGTATATCAATAAAGATAAAGTAGTTACTTCCATAGATCTAAAGATGATGCAAAAGCAAAATCTTGACCTTTCAAAACAGATTCAGGCTTTAACCTTGTCTTTGTCAGAAGCGAATGGAAGTGCTGCAAGGAAATACATCATAGCAGAGATCGAACGTCTGGATGAAGAAAAAAATGCGATCACCGGAAAAGTGACCGCATATAAAGTGGAACAGATGCGCCAAGAGCAGGAAGCTGTCAATATCCTGCACCTGCTTGATAAAATACACTATCTTTTATCCCATCTCGATTCTCTTACTATCGTAGAGAAAAACGCACTTTTAAAAGAAATTGTTAAAAAAATAACGGTATCAGATGATACGATTGAAATTACTTTTTAATTTTTATCCACTTGTTTTCTATTTGTTCTGATATCTTCGTTGGTGTCAGCCGCATCGCAGAACTTGCCTGATGATATCATAATTGCTATCTTTTTCTCTAGACCATTTTAATAAATCTTACCATCTATATTGACATTTTCTGTATGTTCAACTATTCTGAAAACAATCGGAAAATCCACGTACTCCACAGGGGGTAGGTGCATTTTCCGACACACCAAAGGAAGCGATACCCTGCCCCCATTCCGGGCGGGGTCATCGCTTCCTTTATTTTTCTTTTTATACAATTTACTTATATGCTTTATTTACTCCATATTGTGCCTGGCTTCGCGTATATCCTTCATAGATCAATTGATTCAGCAATCCACTTCTTGAAAATGAACTGCTTCTTAAATATGCCTTTGCACTCTTAACTGCCTGCTTTTTCCAGTTTGCTCCACACTTTTTTGCTCCATATGCTGCTTCTTTGCTTGTATAACCTTCATACTTAAGCTGTTTGATCAGTCCTTTTTTTGAAAAAGAACCGGAACGCAGATATGCTTTTGCACCTTTGACTGCCTGCTCTTTCCATGACGCTCCGCAATGATTCACAGCATATTTGGCTTCTTTGCCCGTATAGCCTTCAAACTTTAACTGCTTGATGAGTCCTTTTTTAGAAAATGCACTAGAAAGCAGATAAAGCTTTGCTGTCCTTGCTGCATTCTGTTCACCATAACTTGCTGCACTTGCACTGATTGGTTCCATCAATAATAAAGAGCATAATAACATAACAATCGCTACAGAAAAAAATCTTTTCGTTTTCATAATAAAAATCCTCCTACACTTTTCTTCGTATCTTTCCGTTTGCCAGTAACATTTTTTACAAAATTAATATCTTCCCCCTTTTGATAGTGTATGTACTCTCGGTATCTTCTCAAAACGAATCCTTTGGGTCGGATTTCCGATACACTGCTTCCATTTCCTTAAAATACTTTTCATTCCCCCTTCGATTTCATCTAATCGTATTATAAAAAAAGAGGTGTCCAATAAAAATACCTCGCAATTCGAATTTTTGTTCGTTTTTTTAATAATAAAAGATGGCACAACAAATAAAAATACAGTACCCTCATACACCTGTATTTATTTTGATCAGATACATCAATGCGATCACACAGACCTCTTTACATCTGAAAAAAACGCGTAAACAACTCAATTCCGCTATCTAAGTCCCATCTTCCTGCTATCTCGACAGCCGAATGCATGGCAAGCTGTGCAAAACCGATATCCACCGATGGAATGGATACATGTGCTGTTGAAATATTACCAAGCGTAGAGCCTCCTGCCAGATCGGAACGATTTAAGAATGTCTGGTAAGGGATGTTATTATCTTTACAAAGTTTGATAAAGAAAGCACTCGAATAGCCATCTGTTGTATATTTCTGTGCACCATGATATTTTAAGACAATTCCCCGATTCATCTTAGGGCGGTTTGTCAGATCACATTTTTCCGGATGGTTTGGATGAAGTGCGTGTGCATTATCTGCTGAGAGCAGCAGACTATTGCTATATATACAATATCGCTCCTGTGCATCCAGTCCAAGTGCCATACAAAGCCGTTCTAACGTAACTTCTAAGAAGTCAGAATCCGCTCCCTGTTTCGTACCGCTTCCGACTTCTTCATTATCAAAAAATGCACAAAGCGCAATCTTATCCTGTGGCATGGCTCCTAAAATCCCCTGTAACGCTGCATAAGCACATTGCAAGTCGTCAAGACGAGGAGACAGGATCCATTCTTTGTCTGCTCCAAGGATCGTCCCACTCTGTCTGACATATAAGAAAAGCTCATCCGAAAGAATCTGCTCTTTTTGGATACCAAGCTCCTTTGCAATAAGATCATATAAAGTCATATCCTCTTCCTGTGTCAAAATCGGTAACAGATCCACCTGTGGATTGTAGTTATATCCCTGATTGATCTCGCGATTCATATGGATTGCAAGGTTTGGAATGACTAAAAGATTCCTTTTTATATGCAACAATTCGGATACAATCTTTCCGTCTTCTTCGTAAAAGACACGCCCTGCGATCGATAACGGACGGTCAAACCAGCTTGACATAATCATGCCGCCATACTTTTCTACATTTAATTTTACATATGCTTTTTCAACGGTAATTTCAGGATTTGCCTTGATCTTAAAAGAAGGGGAATCGGTATGGCTTGCGATCAGATGAAAGCCATCCGCCTTTTTATCCGGTATCCGAAAGCAGATCATAGAAGAATCATTTCTTGTCACAAAATAACTCTGCTTCTTCTTAATCTCCCATGTTTCTCCTTCTTTTAATTCTAAGAAACCATTTGCTAAAAGTGTTTTCTTCATATAGTCTACTGTCTGAAAAGAAACAGGACTTTCCTCTATCATTCGAAAAAGACCATCGGTCCAATCTTTTTTCTCCATATTTTTCCTCTTTTCTGCGAAAACTTTTACGAGTGATTACATCATAAATTCGCAACACAGAAGAGCTTACTTTTCTGTGCAGAATTTATGAACGACAAAATTGTCAGGCACGAAATGCGACAAGCATGCAATGCTTGGGTTTTGGAGTTATTACTTCATGAATTCTATTCAAATTTACAAATGAACTCTTACCACCATTTCTAACAATATATCGGTATCTTGATCTATTCTCTTTTACGGAATAGACAATTGTTCATAAAGAAGTGTTTTATTTAGCAAAGTGCCAGCTTTGCATATATTTATTTTACACATAGAAAGAATTTTATACAATATCTATTTTATATAAAACCTTTTTTTCAAACTATGTATAATAGAATCATATTTCATGTAAAATACAGGTAAATATCTATCTATTTGCACAAATCGACTGGTTTTTTTATGCAAAATGACGTAAAATCATAAATATAAAAAAGTACAAGAAATGAGGAATACTATGACATATACAACTTTTGCAGCGATTGATATAGGATCACATGAGACAACACTCAAAATATATGAAATTTCCAAAAAGAATGGCATCCGTCTTTTAGATCATGTACATCATACTTCCAGACTCGGCTATGAAACATATTCGACACAGCATATCAGCTATCACTCGATTGAAAAATTATGTACGATTTTAAACGGCTTTTCAGAAAAAATGAAAGAATATGCGGTTGTAGATTATATGATCATTGCGACAAGTGCTTTAAGAGAAGCCGATAACAATCTGATTGTATTAGACCAGATCAAACAGCGTACCGGCTTTAAGATCAAGATATTAAGCAATTCCGAGCAGCGTTATCTTTGCTATAAAGCAATCGCCTTTAGTAAAAATACCTTCCACAAATTGATCCAGAAAGGAACACTTCTTGTGGATGTCGGTGGTGGAAGTATTCAGTTATCTCTTTTTGATCAAAATGCATTGATCTCCACGCAAAATATTCTGCTAGGATCCCTGCGTATCCATGAATATCTTGAAGATTTAAAGAATACAACCGACAACTACCGCAATCTGATCTATGAATATATCGCGCATGACCTTCATGCTTTTAACAAGATCTTCTTAAAAAATGTAAAAGTTAAAAATATCATTGCAGTAGGAAATCAGCTGGATTCTTTTATCAAATATTTAACGACACACAACTTTGGAAACACTTCTCCGTTTGATGCTAAAGGAAACAAAAACGATTCTGTCAATCGTGAAGAATACGAAACGTTTTATCAATCCATTTCTGCTAAATCACCCGAATCATTAAGCAAAGAGATTAATATCAGCTTAGAAAAAGCTTCTCTTTTGCTGCCAACGGCTATGATCTATCATAATATTTTTGAAGAGACAAATGCAGAACAGATGTGGCTTTCCAATATTACGATCTGTGACGGTATGGCTGCAGACTTTGCAGAACGCAAAACAAGGATTCTGCCGGCACATAGTTTTGCGGATGATATTTTATCCGCTTCCCGTAAGATTGCAGAACGCTATGACTGTGCGACCAGACACACATGCTATATCGAAAATATTGCATTAAAAATCTTTGATGCAGTCAAAAAACAAAACAATCTTACCAAACAGGACCGGCTGTTACTACAAATTGCATCAATCCTGCATACCTGTGGTGCTTTTATCAACCTGAATGACGTTGGTGAAAATTCCTACAAGATTGTTACTTCTACAGAGATCATCGGAATTTCACACAAACAGCGTATGATGGTTGCAAATATCATTCGGTATTATACCAGTCATGTACCACATTATGTCAATATGACCGATGCATTTGAAAAAGAAGAATATATTACCATGGTGAAACTAAATGCAATCCTGCGACTCGCAGATGCAATGGATAAAAGCCACCGACAGAAATTCAAAAAAATCACGGTATTACATCGTAATAACACGTTGTATGTCACAGGATATACCTTATATGATATTGCACTTGAACAGGGAACCTTTTGTGCCTGTGGTTCTTTCTTTGAAGAAGTCTTTGGTATCCATCCTATCTTGAAGCAAAAGAAAGAGTTTTAATCTTCTTAACCGGCAACCATAACATACTTTGCAAATCTGTGCGTACCAGTATCAGGATCTGTACGCAGAAATGAGGACGATTATGAGTGAAAAATCAAAATATAATAAACCACAATATTTTTACAACCGCGAACTAAGCTGGATTCTTTTTAACTATCGTGTTTTGGAAGAAGCGAAAGACAAAACACTGCCTTTACTGGATCGTTTTAAATTTTTGAGTATCACAGCTTCCAATCTTGATGAATTTTTTATGATCCGTGTCGCCTCTTTAAAAGACATGGTTCAGGTAAACTATACCAAGAAAGATATTGCCGGGATGACACCGGGCGAACAGCTTGAAGCGATCAATGAAAAAACGCATGCTTTAGTCAAAGACCAGTATGATACTTATAATAAAATGCTGCTTCCGGCTTTGCAAAAAGAACATATCACGATCATTGACCATCATGAAGACTTGTCTTTAGAACAGGAACAATATGTTGATCAGTATTTCCGTTCTGAAGTCTATCCGGTTCTGACACCAATGGCAGTGGATTCGTCACGTCCGTTTCCATTGATCCGCAATAAATCATTAAATATTGGTGCACTGCTCAAAACAACACATGAAACTTCGGAGGAAAATCCAAAAAAATTCCGTGATCTGTATATGTCACATAACGGAAAGAAAAAGAAAAAAAATGATGATATTGATTTTGCAACCGTTCAGGTTCCATCTGTTCTGCCACGTTATGTAGAAATCCCATCAAATAAGGAAGGGGAAAAAACATTTATCCTGCTTGAACAGATTATCGAGAAAAACATTGACAAACTTTTTATGAACTATGAAATTCTTTCAGTTTTTCCATATCGTGTCATGAGAAATGCTGACCTGACGATTGAAGAAGATGATGCGGCCGATCTGTTGATCGAAATTGAAAAGCAGTTAAAGAAAAGACAATGGGGCGAAGCGATCCGTCTGGAAGTAGAAGCCGATATTGATGAAAAACTTTTACAGACATTAAAGACAGAACTTCATATCAAAGAATCCGATATCTTTAAGATTCACGGACCATTGGATCTGACGTTTCTTATGAAGTTTTCTTCTCTTCCTGAATACGACCATTTACGAAGCAAACCTTACACACCACAGCCGGCAAAATGGCTTCATGGTGATGAGCATATCTTTGACCAGATCAAAGAACATGATATTCTGTTACATCATCCATATGAAACATTTGATCCTGTCGTTGACTTTGTCAGACAGGCAGCAAAAGATCCCGATGTACTTGCGATCAAACAGACTCTTTATCGTGTCAGCAGTCACTCTCCGATCATCGCATCGTTGGCACAGGCAGCCGAGAATGGCAAACAGGTTACGGTATTAGTCGAATTAAAAGCACGTTTTGACGAAGAAAATAATATCATCTGGGCAAGAAAGCTTGAGCAGGCAGGCTGTCATGTTATCTATGGCCTTGTTGGTTTAAAGACACATAGTAAGATTACTTTAGTTGTCCGTAAAGAAGAAGACGGTATCCGTCGTTACGTTCATCTTGGTACCGGTAACTACAATGACAGTACCGCTAAGCTGTATACCGACATGGGACTTTTGACACAGCAAAAAGCGATCGGTGAAGACGCTACTGCTGTCTTTAATATGCTTTCCGGTTATTCAGAACCGGCTGTCTGGAACAAATTGATCGTAGCTCCGATCTGGCTTCGCGATCGCTTTATCCAGTTGATCAAACGAGAACGTGACTTTGCAAAAACAGGGAAGAAAGCATTCATTCAGGCAAAAATGAATTCCCTTTGCGATGCAGGTATCATTGCAGCCCTTTATGAAGCTTCTGCTGCCGGAGTAAAGATCGACTTAGTAGTCCGTGGTATCTGCTGCTTAAAGACCGGCATACCGGGTATCAGTGATAATATCACGGTCCGTTCGATCGTAGGCGATTTCTTAGAGCATAGCCGTATCTTTTATTTCCATAATAACGGATTTGAAGAGGTTTACATGGGAAGCGCTGACTGGATGCCTCGAAACTTAGATAAACGTGTGGAGATCCTTTTCCCTGTAGAAGATGTTTCTTTAAAAGAAGAAGTGATACACATAATGGATATCCTGCTTCGTGATAATAAAAAAGCAAGAGAAATGCAAGCAGATGGTACCTACAAGCGTGTAGCACGTCGCGGAAAAGAACCTCTGTCTGCTCAGGAATATTTCTGCGAGGAAGCCCTTGCCAACACCAAAAGAAAGCAGCACGCACCACACTCTGCCAGAAAATTCGAACCATTAACCCCACCGGAAGAAAATGATGATTTTCTTTCCTAATAAATGACAACGCAGATGCAGCCAAACGGCATATAAAATAATTATATAGAATTAAGCAGATAGTATGTCTGTATTAAATCAGCATAAATAAAAAGTCAGAATGCATTCTAACGGAAACCCCTTTCACCAATCTGCTGTGAATAAGATATTGTATCCGTTATGAAGCACTCTGACTTTTTTGTTATTTCATCACAACGCCCATGCTCTCTTTTGCAACTTGTGCGATTGTTTCAACCGGAATGATCGATAATTTACCTGTGATTTCTTCCGGTACTTCCTTTAAATCTTCTTCATTCTTTTTCGGAATCAGAACCGTTGTAATACCGGCTCTTTGTGCTGCCATCAGCTTTTCAGGAAGACCTCCGATCGGAAGTACCTCACCACGAAGCGATACTTCTCCGGTCATTGCTAATTTTTTCTTAACCGGCTTTTTAAGAACCAGCGAAGCCAATGCCGTAAAGAGTGTCACACCGGCAGAAGGACCATCCTTTGGCGTAGCGCCCTCCGGTACATGAATGTGCACATCCTTTTTGTCAAACGCAAAACCACTGTCGGCAAAGTGTGATTTTACAAGTGTATAAGCAATTTCTGCAGACTCTTTCATCACATCGCCTAATTGTCCTGTGATCTGAATCTTTCCACTGCCCTCTGTCTGTACACTTTCAATAAACAGGATCTCACCACCTACCTGTGTCCATGCAAGACCGGTGGCCACACCCGGTATCTGCTTCTTTAATGCTTCATCATGACTTGCTTTTTTGTTTCCAAGGATTTCCTGCAGATCTTTTTCTTTGATTGAAATCTTTTCTGATTCTTTTTCTAATATTTGTATTGCACTATAGCGGCAGATCTTATCTAACTGTTTCTTTAAGCCACGCACACCTGCTTCCATCGTATAATTGGCAATGATCTTTTTTAATGCTCCCTGCGTGATCGTCACTTGTCCCTTTTGTAAGCCAGCATCCTCGATTGCTTTCGGAAGCAGATATTTCCGCCCGATATGGTATTTTTCCATTGGTGTATAGCCGGACAAAGAGATTACTTCCATACGGTCAAGCAACGGACGTGGAATTCCATCTAACGTATTAGCTGTGCATAAGAAAAAAACCTGAGACAGATCATATGGTACATTCAGATAATGATCCATAAAAGTATGATTCTGTTCCGGATCAAGCACTTCAAGCAATGCACTGGATGGATCCGAACGATAATCTTTGGCTAACTTATCAATCTCGTCTAATACGACTACCGGATTACTGACACCGGAACGCTTGATTCCTTCCATAATTCTGCCGGGCATTGCTCCGACATACGTTCTTCGATGTCCTCTGATCTCTGCTTCATCATGAACACCGCCTAAGCTGATCCGCACATATTCACGTCCCAGTGCATGAGCAATGCTTTGTCCCATGCTGGTCTTGCCGGTACCGGGAGCACCGACAAAAAGCAGAATAGAACCTGCCTGCTTTCCTTTCAGGGAATTGACGGCAATCTGCTCTAAAATACGCTCTTTTACTTTTTCCAATCCAAAATGATCACGGTCTAAGATTTTTCTTGCTTTCGCAATATCGACGTTTTCCTGTTTGGATGCTTTCCATGATAAAGATGTCATAAAGTCCAGATAGTCGTACAAAGTTCCATATTCACTACCATGACCGCCTTCCATTTTCATTCTTTTTAAGACACGGTTCGCTTCTTTTTTTGCTTCCTGCGGCATATCGGACTGTGCAATCTTTTGTTCAAACTTTTCTTCATCCGAAGATGAATCACCTTCTAAGCCCTGCAATTCTTTTTCTAAATATTTTAACTGCTTTTTAATCGCCATGACTTTATAGGAATCTTCCTGCTCTTTTGACATTTTATCTTCAATGTCACGCTTAACGCTGCTACTTCCTACCAGACGCTTAATCCCCTCTAAGATCAGCTCATAACGTTCTTTTAAAGAATCTGACGATAAGATTGTAAAACGCTCTTTGGAATCAATATCCAGATAAGCTCCCATATTAGTGGCTGCTTCATTCAGACTCTTCCAGCGACGTATCAGTCCTCGAAGCATCGGAGCACCCGGATATCCTTTGATCACTTCTTCCGCATAATGTTTAAATGCATCAAAATAATCTTTTTCTTCTTTCTCACTGATATCAGGTATATCCTGAAGCACCTCATAACCGGCATCCACTCTGCCTTCTGAAAAAGTAAGTGCCGTGATCTTAACACGTTCTTTTGTATCCACTGCAAAAAGCTGTGTACCTTCATTATTAGTAAATGTGCTGGCAGTAGCCAAAATACCTACATCATAAAAATCTTCTGCTGCTAATGTACTGCGTGATTTCTGTGTTTTGATCGGTACGATAATAAATTCATCTTCCTCTTTTATATTTTCAATTTCCTGTTCTGAAAAAACTTCCTCCTGTACATTGATCTGGATATTCGATAAGATCAATGTATCATATACCGGTATTACTAGCATAGGAACCTCCCTTTCTTACCAATGTACTCTCGAAATTTTCCGAATAAAAAACGAGAATACATACCATAGCAGTCAACTCTATTTTTTGTTAGCACTTCATCTTTACGAGTGCTAACAGCTTTGTATAATCAAAGCGCAAACAATAATGTCTGCGCTTATCTATTGCACTTTTTATATGATGCATTCTAGCACCGGCTTTTCTTTTTGTCAAGTATCCTGCTCTTCGCCGGTTCGAAGCATCCTACTCTTCGCCGGTTCGAAGGATCGGAGCAAGAGGCACATACAGGATCCATGCCAATACCACACAGATCAGCCCTTTTAATAAAGTAAACGGTACATTAAATACCACCAATGCCTGTAAAATACTCTTTACACCCGGAAAGATTGCCTGATATGCCTGCAAGATCAAATCTTTTGACATAAAGTTATAATAGATCGGATATACAAAAAAATAATTCGATACAATACTTAATAATGCCATCGCAACGGATCCGGTCAAAGACGCAATGATCGCACCTTTTTTATTCTTCATCTTTTGATAGATCATACCTGCCGGAACAACAAAAGCACATCCCAAAATGAAATTAGAGATCTCACCGACAAATACGGTATTTGTTGCGAAAGAATGTAATACATTCTTTACCAGACAAATTGTCACACCACAAAGCGGACCATATACAAATGTTCCAAACAAAGCCGGCAGATCCGAGATATCTAACTTGATAAAGCCCGGCATAAACGGTACAGGAATCTCCATATACATCAGAATAACTGCAATTGCAGATAACATTGCTGTTGTTGTCAGGCGTTTTACATTCCCTTTTCCTGATGTGTGATTGATTTTTTTTGTTACATGAACGGTTTTCATTGTCTTTCCTACTGTTGCCATTTTTCCTCTTCCTTTCTGTATACAGAAAATCCTTTGGAACGTTCTTTTTGTATTTGAATTTCCGAAAACAATGTGCAAAGCCGGCATTTTTCATTTCATGAACATCTAACCATTCACGGAAAAATCCACTACTGTGCGAGCATGTTTTCATAAACAAAAAAGACTCTGAGAATTCTACTCAGAGCCTGTTCGTTTTATAAAATCATACAATAAAATGAACAAAAATCTTCTTTCATCCAGACTATACTGTTGGTACCGGAGTTTCACCGGTTCAGCCGATCATCTCGGTTCGCGGACTGTACCGCCAGTGGGGAATCACACCCCGCCCTGAAGAATTTTCTTTTTTAAACAAATGTTATTATAACATATGTATTATTCCGTTGCAAGTGCCGAAAAAAGAATGTATCATCTCTCAAAAGGGCAATTGTATTTCCATTTCAACTGCCATGAAAATGTATCACCCTGCCAAAAGAGCAGTTACATTTCCATAAAATCGAGTAAAGAGATCTGGTTCGTATGGGGAAGATCTCCCATCAAGCCAAGCTTTGCCATACTTTCTACGGTATTAGCACTGACTTTACAGCGGTTTTTAAAGTCTTCTCTCGATAAGAATTTACCTTTGCTTGCTTCATCTTCTATCATTTCCGCTGCTTTGTCACCCAGACCATCGATCGTTGCAAATGACGGCATCAGCTTGCCGTCAACGATCTGAAAGCGGTTTGCTTTTGCACGATAAATATCAATCTTTACAAATTCAAAACCACGGGCATACATTTCCTGTACGATCTTCATATCTTCTAAGGTGCCTTTTTCTTTATCGGACAGTTCATTCTTCCGTTTATTATAATCATTGATATAATAATCCAGACGTTCTTTTCCCATACACATTAATTCATAGTTAAAGCAGGTTGCACGGATACTAAAATACGCTGCATAATAGGATAACGGATAATGCACCTTAAAATACGCAACACGAAGTGCCATCATAACATATGCTGCAGCATGTGCTTTCGGAAACATGTATTTGATCTTTTTGCAGGATTCAATATACCAGTCCGGTACATTACATGCTCTCATATCGTCTTCCATATCCTGTGTCAGCCCTTTTCCTTTTCGTACACTCTCCATGATCTTAAACGAACGCTCATTTTCTACACCCATATGGATCAGATATATCATAATATCATCTCGCGTACAGATTGCCGAAGAAAGGGTACAGTCACCGGTACTGATATAATATTGTGCATTGTTTAACCACACATCCGTACCATGTGATAATCCCGAAATGCGCACCAGATCAGAAAAATTCTTTGGCTTGGCATCTAAAAGCATTCCGATAACAAACGGTGTACCAAACTCCGGCAGTCCAAGACAGCCAAGCGTACAGCCACCGATATCATCCGGTGTAATCCCCAGTGCCGAAGTGTTTTCAAACAAGGACAATACATCTGCATCATCCATACGAATCTTAGCGGCTTCTACTCCGGTCAGATCCTCAAGCATTCGGATCATTGTCGGATCCTGGTGTCCTAAGATATCTAATTTTAACAGGTTTGCATCAATCTTATGATAATCGAAATGCGTCGTAACAGTCTTAGTTGTCATATCATTTGCCGGATGTTGTACCGGAGTAAATGTATAGATTTCTTCGCCCATCGGAAGTACAACGATACCACCGGGATGCTGTCCGGTTGAACGTCTGACACCTTCACAGCCATGTGCGATACGCTCAATCTCTGCACTCCTTTTGGAAATTTCTCTTTCTTCACAATATTTCTTAACATATCCGTATGCGGTCTTCTCCGCCAGCGTACCAACCGTACCGGCACGGAATGTATGTCCGGCTCCAAAGATGATCTCGGTATAATCATGTGCATTACTCTGGTACTCACTCGAAAAGTTTAAGTCAATATCCGGCTCTTTGTCTCCCTTAAATCCAAGAAATGTCTCAAACGGAATATCATGTCCGTCTTTTTCTAACATCTCGCCACATTGCGGGCAGACACGATCCGGCATATCACAGGCAGAGTTGCCTGAAAAAGCTTTGACTTCCTCGGAATCAAAATCCACAAAATGACACTTCTTACAATAATAATGTGCCGGTAATGGATTGATTTCGGTAATACCTGACATCGTTGCGACAAACGATGAACCGACCGAACCTCGCGATCCAACCAGATAGCCGTCTTCATTGGATTTCCATACCAGCTTCTGGGCAATAATATACATAACGGCATATCCGTTGCTAATGATCGAGTTCAATTCTCGTTCCAGTCGTTCTACTACGATCGGTGGCAGATCCTTGCCATAGATCGCATGTGCACGATTATAACAGATATCTCGCAAGTCCTGATCGGAATTCTCAATCTCAGGCGGGCATTTCCGTGGGCTGCATGGCTGAATCTTATCGATCATATCCGCGATCAGATTCGTATTCGTAATAACGATCTCTTCTGCTTTCTTAGCACCCAGATATTGGAATTCCGCTAACATTTCTTCTGTCGTTCTAAAATAAAGCGGTGCCTGATCATCTGCATCGGCAAAGCCTTTTCCCGCCATAATGATCCTGCGGTATACTTCATCTTCCGGTTCCATAAAATGCACATCACAGGTAGCTACAACTAACTTACCGTAAGTTTCTCCTAATTGCACGATCTTACGGTTAATCTCCATCAGATCATTCTCATCCTGAATCTGCGGATACTTCTTTTCATCGCGGATCATAAATTCATTATTGCCAAGCGGCTGGATCTCGTAATAATCATAAAACTTCGCTAAACGGTCAATTTCTTCATCCGGTCTCTCCTGTAAAAATGCCTGATACAGTTCTCCGGCTTCGCAGGCCGATCCGATCATCAGCCCCTCTGACCATTCCAGATACAGGCTCTTTGGAAGCTTTGGTCTGCGGTTAAAGAAGCGCAAATGGGATTCCGAAACCAAACGATACAGATTAACACGTCCGGTCTCATTTTTTGCAAGAATCACGGCATGATACGATGGCATTTTGCGGATCGTGTCATCATCCGGTACACCAAATGCATTTAACTTTTCTAATGTATCAATCTCTTTTTCTTTTAGCCGGTCAACAAGCTTAACAAAGATTTCTGCGGTTGCGGTTGCGTCATCTACGGCACGATGATGGTTTTCTAAAGATACTCCCAGTTTCTTTGCAACAGTGTCAAGCTTATAACGCTTCAGATCTTTTAATAACGCTCTGGATAAAGCAACGGTATCGATCACGGTAAAATCGGTTTCGATTCCCTGATCTTTGGCTTTTTGGCGGATAAAGCTGATATCAAATCCGGCATTATGCGCTACCATAACCGAACCTTTACAAAATTCCAGGAATTCCGGTAAGACTTCCTGAATCGTTCTGGCATGTGCAACCATCGTATCATTGATTCCTGTCAGTTCCTGGATCGTATACGGAATCGGACATTTTGGATTGACAAATTCACTAAAAGTCTCCTGAAAAACACCATTAACAACACGGACAGCGCCGATTTCTATGATCTCACTGCTTTTTGCACCAAATCCGGTTGTCTCTAAATCAAATACCACAAAACTTCCATCGATCGACTGTCCTTTATTATTCTCAACAATCTCAAACAGATCATCTACAAGATAGGCTTCTACACCATAAAGCATTTTAAACTCTTCTTTTGGATCCACTTCATGATCTGCATCCGGGAATGCCTGCACAACACCATGATCTGTGATCGCAAGCGCTTTATGTCCCCAGCTTTTTGCCTGTTTGACAAAATCCCTGACCGGAACAACCGAATCCATTTCACTCATCTGCGTATGGGCATGCAGTTCTACTCTCTTTTGTCCTTCATATTGATCCATTCTTTTGACTCTGGTATCTTTTCCGGGCTTGATTCCTTTGACAGAAGTAATCGTAATTTCACGGCTGTACCGGTCAAACATCGGATTTCCTTTTAACTTTAAGAACTTTCCGACTTTGATATTCGAACGCATCAATTCGAGTTCTTCTTTATCAATAAAAATCTTTGCCATAATCGAATCCGTAAAATCAGAAATATTAAACATATAGATTACTTTTTCATTTCGTATCTCACGTTCTTCTACACTGACTACCATACCCTCGATCACAACTTCATCGATCTCATCCTGAATATCGGCAATCTTTACATGTTCTCCATCGCAATTTCTTCCATAAAAGCAATCTTCATCAATATTTCCCTGTCCCCATTTGGATCTTCCTTTACCTTTAAAGCCATTCTGATATCCATTTTGTCTGCCGTTTCCAGATGATTTCTTTTCAGTCTTTCCAGACGAAGACTGTTTTTTAGATTCGGCTGTATTGTCTTTCTTTACTGTCTTTGCAGCATTCTTTGTTTCTTTTGCTTTCGAAGCACTTTGGGCTGTATCAAAGCCCATCATCACATTTCCGGCACTGTCAGAAGCATCAAATCCCATCATTACATTTCCGGCACTGTCAGAAGCATCAAATCCCATCATTACATTTCCGACACTGTCTGCCGTATCAAAGCCCATTGCATCTTTCTGGATGCTACCGGCAGCATCATAACCTGACATTGCATTTCCGGTACCAAAGCCTTGCATCGCAGCATTCTGTGCTGTCATGCTTTCCATGTCTCTTGCACTTTCCTGTGCAGCCATAAAAGCTTCCTGATCTGCCATATTGCCATTTGCCTGCAATATCGCCCCTTCTGCCATGGTCTGCTGCTTTCTTCCTGCACGTTTTTTGCGATATTCTTCTAAATCCGTAATGCGGCTGCTTGCAAAAGACCCCTGCGCTGTTCTTGTATAGACCTCATATCCTTTGTTTTCTTTTTGTTCTACTTCCAATGTAAAATCAACCGAAACAGAAACAAGATATCCTGCTTTTTCCCGAAAGATTTGTGCAACCGTATCACAAAACTCCTGTTCTCTGGCCTGAAACAGCATGTCTTTTTCACACTGCAAAAGAAAGCTGTTCTCTTCCATCTCTACCTTGCCACGATAGACCATGTTAAAAAGCAATACATTTTTTTCTTTGAGCAATAATAAGATACTGTCTTTGTATTCTTCCCAGAAAATAGTCGGCGAATAGGCATCGGATAAAGCAAACTCTTCTTTGATCTCAACTTTCACTCCGGTGCATTCTAACTTAGACGCGATCGCATTTCTTAAAAGCATGATCTCACGATATGCAATAACATGAGAGCAGGTCAGATATACGGTTACGATTCCTTCCTGCTTAGATAAGACGACTCTTTTGACGATTACATCGGCAAAAATCTTCTTTTGTCTGTCCGTCAGATTTAATCCTTCAAATGTATCTAATACACCCTTGTCCATCTTGTAATAACTCCTCTTTTCCTATGCACGTTGCGCTTGCACATTACGCTAAAAATCCCCTTTTTCTAAAAAAACTTTCCTTTTTTTGCGATCTTATCCAATTCTGTTTTTAATGCATCTAATAATTGATCTTCCGGTACTTTTGCGATCACTTCGCCTTTTTTGATCAAAAGACCTTCTCCTTTTCCTCCGGCTATACCAAGATCGGCTTCTTTTGCTTCTCCCGGTCCGTTTACAACACATCCCATCACGGCAACCTTAATATCCAGATCCAGATCAGATACCATCTTTTCTACTTTACCGGCAAGACCGATCAAGTCGATCTGTGTACGTCCACAGGTCGGACATGATACTACAGTCACGCCTCCTTTACGAAGACCAAGACTCTTTAAGATCAATTTTGCCGAACGAATCTCTTCCACCGGATCACCGGTCAGTGATACACGGATCGTATCGCCAATTCCCTGATATAAGATATTCCCAAGACCAATTGCTGATTTGATATTACCGGCAATCAATGAACCGGATTCCGTGACTCCTACATGCAGCGGATAATTTGTCTGCTTGGCGATCAGTTCATGCGCTTTGATACACATTAACACATCCGATGATTTAATACTGATCACCAGATTGTCATATCCCATCTCTTCGATCATAGCAACCTTATCTAACGCACTCTCAACCAGACCTTCTGCTGTCACCTGACCATACTTTTCTACGATCTCTTTTTCCAATGAACCGCTGTTTACACCGACACGGATCGGTATATTACGTTCTTTTGCGGTATCCACAACTGCCTGTACACGTTCTTTCGAACCGATATTCCCCGGATTGATACGAATCTTATCTGCACCATTTTCCATTGCAGCAATTGCAAGGCGGTAATCAAAATGAATATCCGCAACCAACGGAATATGAATCTGCTGTTTGATCTTGGCTAATGCTTTTGCTGCTTCCATCGTTGGCACAGCACAACGGATGATATCACAGCCTGCCTGCTCTAAAGCAAGAATCTGCTTTACCGTGGCATCAATATCTTCTGTCTTTGTATTGGTCATAGACTGGATTGCAATCGGATTGCCACCTCCGATCTTACGGTCACCAATCTGTACTACCTTTGTCTGCTCTCTTTGCGTCATACCATTTTCCTCCTCTATTCTTCTACTTCTGTTGCTATTTTTTTCTTTTACTATTGCATCGATCCTGAACCGGTCTTTTTTGCAATAACAATTATTATCTGTCTTTTTCTTCTGCTATCACATCAACACAATCTTCTTTTGTATCCCGTCTGTTGACAAAAAGCCAAATGTGAACGAAGCCACATTTGACTTTTTAAGAAATACCTCATACTTATCAGCACTTTTTACCAAATATTAATGTAAGATCTTAATAATGTCATTATACATGACAAATACCATAAATAACATCAAAATCACAAAACCGGCAAAATGTACATAGCCTTCTTTGTCTCTGTCGATCGGTTTTCCTCTGACTGCTTCGATCAGGATAAATACCAGACGGCCTCCGTCGAGTGCCGGTAATGGCAGCAGGTTCATAACACCAAGGTTTGCACTTAAAAGGACTGCCATATACAGCATATTCATCACGACAGCTTTCATTCCGTAATCAACACTTTGTTCCATCACATTTCCGACTGTATCAACTATACCAACCGGACCGGAAAGCTGTTTGACACTTAGCTGGCCGGTCACAAGCTGTCCTAAACTTGCGATTGTTGTCTCGATCCAGTATTTAACTTCGATCAGACTGTATTTTAATACCACCAATGCATTAGAGCCATTTTTATACGTTGATGCGACAAAACCAAGCGTCTTGCTTTCACTGGCTTTTGGCTTGATCTGATAGTTCTTTGTTGATCCGTTTCTTTCTATTTCAAAAGAAATCTCATTCCCATCTTTATTATATTTATCGATCGTCTGTGCTAACTCTGCACCATTGGATACCTTTTCACCATTGACGGCTGTAATAATATCGCCCTGTTTGATCCCTGCTTTTTCAAACGGAGAATCTTCGGAAACAGAGGAAACTTCTGCTTTGTCTGTCTTTTGTGCCGAATAAGAGAATCCAAATAAATGTGTCTTATAGGTCGGATCATATGTGATCGTCTTTTCTTTTCCCTCTCTTTCGACAACAAGTCTAACATCCCCTGATAATGGATGAAGCTGCAAATAGGTGTCTAATTCCCTGCCAATAGAAATCTTATGTCCGTTAATGCTTTTTACACGGTCGTTTTTCTTTAGATCCGTCTGGCTTGCCGGCTGCTTGTCATAAATATAATTTACGATTGGATAGTCAATACCGGTATTGGCAATAATAATGATCGCCACAATAAACGCAAAGATAAAGTTAAAAAACGGTCCTGCAAAAATCACCGAAAAGCGTGCCCATTTTCCCTTGCTGTTAAAAGAGTTTTCAGAAGTATCATCCTCGTCTTCTCCTACCATTGCACACGAGCCGCCAAGTGGCAGAATTTTCCAGGAATATTTTGTAACATCCGCCCATTCTTCTGTATTTTCAAAGGTCTTTTGTGAACATAAAAGCTTCACTTTCCAGCCACTTGATGTCTTCGCGATCGTGATCAGTCTCGGACCCATTCCTACACTAAATTCAGGCACACCAATCCCATTCTTTTTGGCAAGCAGAAAATGCCCCAGCTCATGTGCAACTACAATAACTGTAAATATCAATAACGCTACAATAATATTCATTCGTCTACCTCTCTGTCTCTTTTATCAAAATTTCTGATCGATCTTTTGATATACTTCCTGCTCTACCGCTAAGATCTCATCCAAAGAAGGATTTTTGATCACCTGATGTTCCTGACATGCTTCTTCAATAATATCTGCCATTGTCAGATAAGAAATCTTCTTTTGTAAGAAAAGTGCCACACTACGCTCATTGGCTGCATTAAAAACAGTAGGAAGACTTCCCCCAATCTTTCCGGTTTCATATGCTAACTTTAAGCCACGGAATGTCTCCATATCCGGCTGTTCAAACGTAATTGAAGAAATGGTCTTAAAATCCAGCGGTTTGCCAATGCGTTCCCTGCGCTGTGGATAACATAACGCATATTGAATCGGCAGGCACATATCCGGTGTACCAAGCTGTGCCATCACAGCACCATCTTTAAATTCTACCATGGAATGAATAATACTTTGTGGCTGTAATACAACTTCTATCTGATCAAATGCTACATCAAAAAGCCATTTTGCCTCGATCACTTCCAATCCTTTATTCACCATTGTTGAAGAATCGATCGTGATCTTATTTCCCATAGACCAGTTCGGATGTTTTAAAGCATCTTCTAGCGTAACATCTGCTAAATCTTTTCTTTTCTTTCCACGGAATGGTCCTCCTGATGCTGTCAGAATAATTTTTTCAATCTCGCTATGATGCTCTCCGTTCAGACATTGAAATATAGCTGCATGCTCACTGTCTACCGGCAAAAAAGCAACTCCCATCTTCTCCACTAACGGCATAATAATATGCCCGGCTGTCACTAAGGTTTCTTTGTTTGCAAAAGCAATATCTTTTTTTGCTTTGATCGCTTCGATCACCGGACGGATACCGATCATGCCAACAACAGCAGCAACTACAATATTTCCTGCTGTTAATGTGGCACAAGCAATCAATCCGTCCATACCGGTTACTACTTTTGTCTTAGAACCTAAAAGCTGCTTTTCTAATGCAACCGCTTTTGCTTCATCATAGACACAGACAAGTTCCGGTGCAAATTCATCAATCTGCTGCTTTAACAATGTGATATTACTATGTGCTGCCAACGAGACCACTTTCATGTCCGGATTGCGTCTGACAACTTCTAAGGTCTGTGTTCCGATCGAACCGGTAGAACCTAAAAGCATAATATTTTTCATAATATTCTTCCTTTCCTGCTACAGACCAAAAAATGAAACCAGATAAAAGACAATCGGTGCAATAAAGATAATACTGTCAAAACGATCTAAAATACCACCATGTCCCGGAATCAGATTACCATAATCTTTAATTTCATGATTTCTCTTGATCGCCGATGCTGTCAGATCACCAATCTGTGAAATAACAGATGAGATGGCACCGATCACGGCAAACTGCCACCAATAATCAGTATTCTTAAAGAAGGCTAATGCAAATAAAAATCCGATCAATGCTGCTCCGATAATACCGCCAAGACAGCCTTCGATTGTTTTATTCGGGCTTAACTTTGATGGAAGCTTATGCTTTCCAAGCAGCTTTCCAACACAATAAGCACAGGTGTCTGATCCCCATGCTCCGATAAAGATCAGCCATACATATAAAATACCATTCTGTACAAAACGTACTTTAAATACAAACGAAAGCATGACGGTAACATAGATCAGGCCAAAGAACAACATCGTCATCTGTTCCGAGTTGTATTTCGGATATGCAATGACATAACATGCCATCAGTACCATCAATGAAGCGATCAGCCACATCAACAGATATTCATAATAATTATCGAGGATTAAAATATCAATCACAATGCTTGACAGATATCCTACAACAGCCGGAAGTGTCTTTTCCATGCCTACGGCACGATATAATTCAAAAAGACCGATCACGGAAATCGCCGTGATCACCCAGAATAAAGGAAAACCACCATTGACCATCAAAGCGATCGTAATTGCCATCAATACAATGCCACTTATTAATCTTGTCTTAAACATAATTACCTCCATCCAATCTCATTTTTATATGCCACCGAAACGTCTGTCGCGTTTGCAATAAAAATCAATTGCTTTTTCCAAATCTTTTTTCGAAAAATCCGGCCAAAGCACATCTGTAAAATAAAATTCTGCATAGGCTAACTGCCATAACAGATAATTGGATAATCTCTGCTCGCCACTTGTGCGTATCATCAGATCAGGATCCGGGATTCCCTTGGTATCCAGATAGTCAGCTACCAGAGTATCGTCAATCTTTTCCGGTGTTACTTTGCCATCATGGGCATCCTGTGCAATCTTTCTGACAGCACGCGTAATTTCATCCCGTCCACCATAATTTAATGCTACCTGAAAATGTAGACCGGTATTTTGTGCTGAATATTCTTCGAGTTCTTTTATTTTATCCTGTAAGTCCTGATCCAAACGGGAAATATCTCCGATCACACGAACCCGCATATTATTTTTCTTACTCGTTTTCAGACAGTCGGAAAGATATTGATGTAACAGTTTCATCAACGCATCTACTTCTGACTGTGGACGAGACCAGTTCTCAGTTGAGAAAGCATACATCGTGACATATTCCACTCCCATGTCCCAGGCTGCTTTACATATCTTCTCGACATTCTTACTTCCAGCCGCATGACCGGCATTTCTTGGAAGCAGTCTTTTTTTCGCCCATCGTCCATTGCCATCTAAAATGATCGCAATGTGTCTTGGAATCTTTCTTTCTTTTTCAGACATCTTCATTCCATCCTTTTATCTTTGTTTTCATTTGTCTCTTTTCGCAAAAAAGCTACATCTTCAACACTTTATATACTTTATCAATATATTTCTATGCGTATTGTCTCTTTCCACTAAAAAGGGCAAAACAAGCGTTTTGCCCTTTATCTGTATAACCCAAAAGGAAACAAACGAATACTTACTACACTGTCATGATCTCTTTGGATTTATCTTCTACCATTGTATCAATTTTGGCTACAAACTCATCTGTCATTTTCTGGATCTCATCTTCTGCATCCTTCTGTTCGTCTTCTGATATCTCATTGGCTTTCTGCTGCTTCTTGATCATATCATTTGCATCACGACGAATATTACGGATTGCTACCTTCGCACCTTCACCTTTTTTCTTCACATCCTTGACAAGCTCTTTACGACGCTCTTCTGTCAGTTCCGGGAAAGAAAGGCGGATCACTTTACCATCGTTATTTGGTGTAATGCCGATATCCGATACCATGATCGCTTTTTCGATCTCTTTGATCAGACTGGCTTCCCATGGCTGGATCACTAAAGTACGTGCTTCTGATACCGAGATATTTGCAACTGACTGTAAATTCGTTGGCTGTCCATAATAATCTACTGTAATCTTATCTAAAATGTGTGGGTTGGCTCTTCCGGCACGTATTGATGTATACTCACTTGCCAGACTATCAATTGACTTACCCATTTTTTCTTTGTATTCCTTTAATTCAACACTCATGATTTCCTCCAATTTATCAGCATGATTGCTGTATTTCATTTATTTAGCTATGCCGTCACCAAAGTTCCTTTGGTAACTCCCTTTACGGTATTTACAATACTGTCTTTCTCATTCAGTCCAAAGATCATCATTGGCATATGATTTTCCATACAAAGTACGGCAGCTGCCAGATCGATCACACCAAGACGTTTATTGATCACTTCATCAATACTGATCTCATCAAACTTCTTTGCATCCGGATTGACTGCCGGATCAGAATCATAAACACCATCAATTGATTTACCGGATAAAATTACATCAGCTTCGATTTCAACAGCACGAAGTACCGTAGCCGTATCCGTTGAAAAATACGGATGTCCTGTACCGCCTGCAAAAAAGACAACCATGCCTTTTTCAAAATATTTGTTTGCTCTGTCTTTTGAGAAAAGCTTTGTCATAGAACCGCATTCAAATGGTGTTAATACGTTTGTCTTAATCCCGACACTACGAAAGATCTCCGATACATAAATGCAATTCATAACCGTTGCAAGCATTCCGATCTGATCTGCTTTGGTACGGTCAATATTTTCGCTGGTACGTCCTCTCCAGAAATTTCCGCCTCCGGTTACAACGCCAACTTCAATTCCATCATCCACTAACTGCTTTACCTGTCTTGCCACTTCAAGGCAGGTTGCTTCATCAAAACCGGTCTTTTTGGATCCCGCTAAAGCTTCTCCGCTCAGTTTTAATAACACTCTCTTATATTCTGCCATTGTTATCTCCCTTATTTCTCATCAAAGAAATCATCTAAGTTGACACCTGCATAGTTTAATGAGCAATATCCGTCTACTACGGCACCATTGTTAACCTGAATAGATTTTGCCTTAATATTTCCTTTAATGATCGCTGTAGAATCTACTTCCACATGACCATTTACATCAATGTCACCTTTGACTGCACCGGCAATATAAGCGGATGTCGCATCTATGTCACCAATGATCACAGTACCGACACCAATCTTTACTGTGCCTTCACTGCTAAGGCTTCCTTCCAGACGCTGTGTGCTTACATATACTTCTGAAGCAATAACATTACCGGATACCTGACCAATGATGGAAACTTTACCCTGACATTCCACATCACCGGTGATCACACCCATGACTTCCAAAGATCCATCAGAAGAAATGCCACCACGGATCGTTGTTCCGCTTGTGATCGTCGTAACCGTGCCATTGTTTCTTTCACGATCCATCACTTCTTTTGCTTCTCTCATAATAGGATCGTTATCCGAACGGCTTGCAAAATCAGGCTTTGCTGCCGGTTCTGCCTTCTCGTCTTTTTCTTCTTTTGCTTCCGGTTCTGCTGCGGATTCTTCCGGTACATCTTCTTCCACAGCCGGTACTTCCACTGTTTCTTCCATAGTATCCTGTGGTACGGCATCCTGTGTTTCTTCTTCACTATTTTCCTCTGGTGTATCTGTTTCCAATGTTTCTTCTGTATCATTATCATCACTTAACAGATCTTTCAACATATCATCTTCGGAAGTATTTGTGTCTTCTTTCTCATCACTTAGCATTTCATTTAACAATGCATCTGTCTCTGCATCATCACCCTCATCTGCAAAAATCTGACTTAACAAATCTTTATCTACATTTGCGTCATCAAAAGTACCCATGTGTTTTATCCTCCTCAATCATCGTAATTCAAATTTTTTACCCATATTTTAAAATTATATCACAAAATAAATATCACGTCTATAATCTGTCTGAAAAAAGCATTAACCATACCTTTCAGCCGTTCTCTTGCATGCATGGCAGCCTGCACAATGATCTTTCGCTTTCATACATGCCCTTTTGCGGCAATAAAGCTGCTTTGCTTTTTTCTATAACTATGTAAAAAACGACCAAAGACTATTTGTCATGTCTTCTTTCCCTGACCGTTTCTCTTGTACTGCATACCTTGTCTGCCATACATACAAGCCAGGCTTCTTTACATCCCGGTGGAATCAGTGTCAATGGAAACATATGCCTTTGTATGATATTTTCTTCTTTCCTCGTCAGTATAAAATCCTGCTTTGCATTGCAAAGTGCAGCTGATGGATGAAAAAAAACATGTGGCCGCTTATGCTCATGTTCTTTATCGTGCCAGTCATATAAAAAATAATCATGCAAAAGAGCACCACGGATCAACGCTTTTTCATCTACATGCAAATGATATTTTTTAACCCAGTAATAACAGATATAAGCCACTCTCAGACTATGCACATAGATATTGATCTTTCCATGCTGGTAAAATGTTCTGCTCTTATTCATTCTGGAAGATGAACACACCTGACGCACCTCTTCCCAGAAAAAAGCTTTCTCTTTGGCAGATAATTTATTGCTCATATCCAAACTCCCATCTGTGCAACTGCCTTATTCATTGATCTTTAAATAATGACCATATTGCTGTTGAAAAAGAAAATATGCTTTATCAAAAAGAACCCAAAGAAGTTCTGCTGCCACAATACATATGATAGCAAAAACAGCCATATGTCCCGAAAAAAACGTATAGACAACAGACTTTTTAATCTGATCAAGACCGGTCAGATATTGCATCAATACCACAGCAATCACAAGCATAGCATGATATACAACTCCTTTGATCCATATATGTCCTTTCACCAAAAATGAAGTCTGTCCCTGCTCTTCTTTTTCCTGTATCCTTTCTGCTAAAAGTACATAGACGCAAAATCCAAAAAAAGTTACCAGATACAGCTTTTGTGGCGAAAGGATCAATCCAATAATCGTTGTTCCTATTACAAAAATCATCGCTTTTACAAGCGAAAGATTTCTTTCAACACAACCTGCAAGAAACGAAGCGGCTGCTAAAAAAAAAATCGTACTTACATCAAAATAACATCCAATCAAAATAAAGACGATAGCAACTGCCATCAGCATCCCCATATAGGCGATTTCTTTTGATCTTATATGCATGAGCAAAGATCACCTCCCATACATTCGCACAGCGTATCGGCACACCAGAGGTCACAACATAAATTGCCGGTTCCACAGCCACCATTTCCGGTATTATAAGGATTTCTTCCATATCCGTTTCCATAATACTGGTATTGCTGTTGGTTACTCTGACTGCCACCCTGCTGACGGTAACCACCCTGCTGATAATATCCCTGTCCGCTCTGTGATGACTGCTGATAGCTGCCATTTCCGGTTCTCTGGTTCACGATCTGCTGATATGCTTCCTGTACTTCTTTAAATTTTTCTTCTGCAAGGCCTGCTAACGGATTATCCACATAACCGTCAGGATGATATTTGCGGCTCAACTCTCGGTATGCCCTTTTTACTTCATCATCTGATGCATTCGACGGTACGCCAAGTACCTCATATGGATCTCTCATTTCATTGTTCCTCCTGTAAATTCATTTGTTTTTTCTTTTTTTCGGTCTGAATATCATCAAAGCGATTCCAGACACCTGCATATAATATATTTCCTAAAATATCTTTATATTCCAGACAGGGCAGCATCTGGTATGCTGCTGCAGCTTCTTCCATTTCATGTAATAAAAGCTGCTCTGTTTTTTGTTCAAAATCCTCCTGCCTGCTTATCGCAAGCAATGGATTATAGCACCCTTTCTGCTGATCTTTTTCCAGATCATCATAGGCATCCATAATATAGATAAAACGTCCCAGATGATATCCTAACGTTTTTAAATATTCTTCCATATAACCTTTGCGGTAAACAAAAAGTTCTTCCATCAGCCTGCCAAAACAGTCTGCCACTTTCAAGATATCTGTTTCGTCTGCCTGCTCAAGCTGATGCAGACGTGTAAGCTCTCTGCGGACTGCCTGATCCTGCCTTTGATACCGTTTAGAAGCTTTCTTCATCTTTCCTTTATAGCATTGCATACCTGCCCACGCCTTTTTGGACTTCTCATCTGCACTGTCATCCTGAAAATGATAATACGTTAAGATCATATTCAGCCCGGCTGCATATTCCGACATCTCATTGGTGATCATCCTATGCTTTTTTGCCGGATGTACGATACAGTGTTTCTTCTCTTCGTGTATGGCACTGTCATAGACAGACGATAACAAGATCACTAAAAATGTCATGTCATAAGTTAATGTCATCTGCCCTAAGAAGCCATATTTTTGTTTTAAGATATGACAAAGTCCACAATAAAAACCATGATAGGTTTCATAATCTTTGACCTTCATTTCAGCCTTGCGGATACGAACATAACCAAACATAGTATTCTCCATCCTATTTTCTTTTCCTTTTTTGTATGATACCATAAAAATATGATATGATACAAAAAAACACAAAAAAATAACATAATGTTAAGATAACACAAAGGATAATAAGGAGGAAAACGATTATGCGCTTTGTAATCCAAAGAGTAAACCATGCATCCGTTGCAATAGACGGCGAGACGATCGGTTCTATTAAAAAAGGATATCTGGTATTGATCGGTATCAGCCAGACGGATACGGAAGAAATTGCGGATAAAATGATCCAAAAAATGATCCGGCTCAGGATCTTTTCTGATGAAAATGACAAGATCAATCTTGCCTTAAATGATATACAGGGCGAATTGCTTTTAATCTCGCAATTCACCCTGTATGCAGATTGTAAAAAAGGCAACCGACCTTCCTTTTTCCAAGCCGGAAAACCCGATATGGCAAATGCTCTTTATGAATATATCATTAAAAAATCATCCGAATATGTTTCCACTGTCGAAACCGGACAATTCGGTGCCGATATGAAGATTGACTTAGAAAATGATGGTCCGTTTACAATTGTCTTAGATTCTGACGAACTTTTTCCGGTAAAATAAATGATTATTTCTGATCAGTGATTGAAAAGGCATGATTCATCGGACCATTTCCCTGCCCAAGATCCAGCATGGCAGCTAAAGCAAGTGAAATGTAATTTTTTGCTTTTTCGATTGAAATCTCCAAAGAATATCCTTTTGCCAGATTCGATGCGATCGCACTGGATAAAGTACATCCCGTACCATGTGTATTCGGATTATCGATCCGTTCTCCATAGAACCAGCTTATCTTTCCGTCCTTCCATAAAAGGTCATTGGCTTCATTTAATTGATGACCGCCTTTTAGAAGGACATTACAGCCAAACTTCGTTCCGATATACTCTGCTGCTTTTTCCATATCTTCCTGTGTTCTGATCGGCATACCGGCTAAAATTTCTGCTTCCGGGATATTTGGTGTTACCAGATAAGCCATTGGCAAAAGCTCTTTTTCCAATGTTTCGACTGCCTGATCCGCCAAAAGCTTCGAACCGCTTGTTGCAACCATCACAGGATCTACAATGATATTCTTTGCATGATACTTTTTTAATATCATTGCGATTACCTGTATCAATTCGACACTAGATACCATACCGATCTTAACGGCATCCGGAAAAATATCCGTAAAGATACTTTCTAACTGTTTTTCTAAGAAAGCAGGATCCACTTCCATAATCCCCGATACTCCGGTTGTATTTTGTGCTGTCAATGCTGTGACCGCACTCATTGCATAGACACCATGCATTGTCATTGTCTTAATATCTGCCTGAATACCCGCTCCTCCACAAGAATCACTTCCTGCAATCGTTAATGCTGTTTTCATGATCAAAACCTCTCTTTCTTCTATCATTTTTTATCTGATTTCTATGCTAAAATCGAATTAAGACCTACAAATCCGGTCTTTTAACTCTCTCTTGTTACAAATTGATAAAATGTATCAAAATCTGTCAGATCTTTTAAATAAATATCGGCTTCTTTTTTTAATAATTCCTGATGTTCATCATTAGATGCATCATAAAGTGCTACTGTATGAAAACCTGCCTTCTTTGCAGTATGTAATGCATGATAGGCATCTTCAAACACCCATGTGTTTTCCAAAGTTGTACCAATTCTTTTCATGGCTTCCAGATAGACATCCGGCTCAATCTTTCCTACTCCGGCTTCTAAGCAGGTTACTGTCGTATCAAAATACGAAAGCAAATGCAATCTTGATAAACCGGCTTCTAAAAGCTTTCTGTCACTTGATGTTGCTAATGCAATCGCAATGTCCTTTTCTTTTAACTTCCGTAAGAAATTTTCTACATTAGCTTTTGCCGGAATACTTTCTTTATAATGTTTATAGACAACATCGATCACGCCTTGCATTACTTCCTCCATTGTCATCGGCAGATCATAAGCATCTCTCATATACTCTGCTCCTGCCATCATAGATTTGTCAAATAAGATTTTTTGCAAGTCTGACCTCGGCTTCTTTCCGTTGGCTTCTAAGAAAAGTGCCCCTGCATTATGCCATATTGGCATGGAATCTATCAAAACTCCATCCATATCAAAAATTGCACCATTTATCATATCCGTCCTCATTTCTTTTATAGTTTTTTTGTCTTACAAACCAGTTCTTTCGTCGCTTTTTTAATGTCCTTTTGCCCAAAGATAGCACTGATCACGGCAACACCATCAATGCCGCTTCCATAAAGCTTATCTATATTATCCTGGGAAATGCCTCCGATTGCAACAACCGGAATCGAAACAGCATGACAAATAGCTTTTAATGTTTCAAGCGAAAGAACCGATACATCATCCTTCGACGAAGTTGGAAAGACCGCTCCGACGCCAAGATAATCGGCTCCTTTTTTCTGTGCCGTAAGTGCTTCCTCTACCGTATGGGCAGAAACACCAATGATCTTATCTTTTCCAAGCTTTGCTCGCACATCACCGGCTTCCATGTCACTTTGACCGACATGAACACCATCTGCATTTATCTTTAATGCAATATCTACATTATCGTTGATCACAAAAGGAACATGATGCTTCTTACAAAGCTTCTGAATCTCAATTGCTTCTTTTAAAAAACTTTCTTCATCCAGTTTTTTTTCTCTAAGCTGGATAAAAGTAGCACCACCTTCTAATGCTTTTTCTACCTGACTGTATAATGTCTCACCATTGAGCCAGTGTCTGTCTGTCACAGCATAGACACGCATATCTGTTCGTTTCATCTGTTTTTCCTCTTTTCTTCTATGATGTACTCACAAAATTTTTTGTCCAGAAGCTTCCGAGAGTACATTATGTTATCATTTTTCCTTAAAACTTCTCTATCTTACTTCCCTTTTCTAACTGTTCATCTGTCATATGATAGACAGCATCAATAATGCGGTTCCGGTAAGAACCATTTCCTTCATATTCCTTTAAATGTGAATAGGCAATCTCTCCAGCCAGTCCCATAGTACAGACAGCTGCTACTGCAGCTTCTAAAATCTGATCGGAATTTGCTGTAATAAAGGCTGTCATTAATCCTGATAACTGGCATCCTGTACCGGTCACTTTTCCCATCATTGGATGCCCATTTCGGATTGCATAGCATGTCGTACTGTCGGCAACCAGATCAATCGCTCCTGTGATTGCTGCAACACAATGATGTTCTTTGGCAAAGCTTTTTGCAAAGGCGACCGATTCCGAAAGATTGTGCTTGGTCACTGTATCTAAACAATCAGCATCAACCCCCTTTGTCGTTCCCTGCTTTTTCGATATCGTCTTAATCTCGGAAATATTTCCTCTGACTACATCAAATGGAATTTCCTCTAAAAGTGATAATGCAGTCTTGGTCCGTAATGTACTTGCTCCTGCACCAACCGGATCAAGTAATACTGTATGTCCAAGTTCTTTTGCTTTCTTTCCCGCAAGTTTCATCGAATGGATCGTTCTGGCATTCAATGTACCAATGTTGATATTAAGTCCGTTACAGATCGAAGTGATTTCTTCTGCTTCCCTTTCGTCATCTGCCATGATCGGACTTGCTCCACATGCTAAAATGATATTTGCTACATCATTGACTGTCACATAATTTGTAATATTATGAATCAATGGCACCTTTTTTCTGACATTCTGAATGATCGTATTCATATAAAAATCCCTCATTTACGTTGAAAAAGAGAATCCGTGTTCCAAATCGTTGTCTGGCGGTCCTCTTTTTCTATACACATTACTTTCTGTTTTTATTTCTCCGGTATTCCTGCTGCATATCACGGAATCTGCTATTATATTCCAAGACATTTCGAACTCTTCTTCGAACGACCTCCGGTACAAATGGTTTTGTCACATAATCATTGACTCCAAGCTCTAACATATCAACCTGGCAATTTTCACTGTCTTCAGCCGAAATAATGATCACAGGTATATCTGCATATTGTTTGATCTTGTTCTTGCATCGTAAAAATTCCGCACCATCCATAACCGGCATATACATATCTAACAATATGATAGAAATATTTGTTCCATTCTCTTCGAGTACATCCAATGCCTCTAATCCATTTGCTGCTTCCACGACTTCAAATTCATCCTTAAAAAGTTCTGCTACAACAGCACGACTGATTTCTAAATCATCGACCACAAGCATCTTAGAAAGTGCCGTACCGGCTGTTGCTGAAATTGCTTTATAACGCTGTACTTCTCTTTCTAACTGTTTTTCCTGAGTTACATCATGAAAGAATGCAAGAATTGCATATCCGTTATCTCCTTTTGTAATATATTGTACTTTCAAATGATACCAGAGACTTTTCCCCTGATCATCTAACTGCAGATAATCGCATTCTGCTCCTGCTTTATTCATAACGCATTCTTCAAATGACTGATAGATCTGCTTGATATAATACTCCGGGATCAAATGATTATTCTTTGCTAAATAATCCTGTGAAGTATCTCCGATACTAAAACGGTCCGAAAACTGTTTGTTAGCTTGCAGAAGCGTAATCGTATCCTCTTTGTATTCAAAAATTGCTGCTGCCTGCATGATCACATGAAAGACTCTCTTCATTTCAGGATTAGTCATCCAGATCTTATCTAACAATATATTATCATCACTTTGTTTTCCATCTACATGATGACGAATTTCCAAATTCTTTAAGATTGCTTCGTATTCACGCCATGGCATCGGTCTTGCATAATAAAATCCCTGCGCATATTCGCAGCCGATTCCCTCTAAGAAATTACGCTGTTCTTTTGTTTCAACACCTTCTACGATCACAACAAGATTTAACCATGCTGCCATCCTTACGACAGAAGCCAGTATTCGTTCGCTCTTACCATCCCCATCGCCGTTTCCAAGGAACTTCATATCTATTTTTAAGACATCCACCGGAATATCTTTTAATGTATTCAAAGAAGAATACCCGCTTCCAAAGTCGTCCATCAGAATTACAAAACCAATCTCCTGCAGTTCCTGTACTTTCTGTATCATCATATCCGGCTCATCCATAAAAGCACTCTCTGTCAGTTCTAACTGTAAAAAACGTGCCGGCAGGTCATATTTATCCAATAAACTTTTTAGCATAAAAACCAGGTTTGGATTATACATATTTGCTCTTGATACATTGACAGAAACCGGATCAGGCTCTAAGCCCTCATCGATCCACTTACGAAGCAGTTTACATGTATGATCCCACATATAATAATCTAATCTGCCGATAAAACCATTGCTTTCAAAGACAGGGATAAATTTTCCGGGTGAAATCATACCTTTTTCAGGATGAATCCAACGAACCAAAGCTTCTGCTCCATAACATTCTTCTGTATGAATGATTGTCTTAGGCTGTAAATAAACTTCAAACTCCTCGTTATCTAAGGCTTTCTGTGCATCATTCATAATCTCCTGTTCAATCACAAGCTGTTTGGTCATACTTTCATTATAATATCCCATATACGACATAAACTTATGTTTACATTTTTCAGCAGCCATAGAGGAACGGTCATACATACTCTCGATCGGAATTTTTCTGTCTTCGATCAGATACACCCCAATTGATGGTTCAATGTAATAAGCTGTATTGTAATTCCGGAGATCCTCTACAATACCGTACTGAAGTTCTTCTATAAATTCCTCTTTATATTCAATACAGACTCCAAAAATATCTGACTCGATACGTCCGAACGCTGACTTTCCAAACTTAGAAACTTTGTCATGAATTTTATTTGCAAAATATACCAAAAGTGTATCTCCTTCTTCTTCACCAAAGAAAGAGTTATACAGACGAAAACGATCCAAATCCACACGGATAAATGCATATTCCTTATCCGGATTGCTGTCTAAAAGCCATCTTGTCACTTCAAAGAATTTATTACGATTATAAAGACCGGTCAGACGATCATGCTCAGCAAGATATTTTTCATACTCTTGTGTATCAACCTTACTTCGTCCAATAATATTATGAAGACGCAACAGCAAGGTGTCTTTGTTGATCGGTTTGGAAATAAAATCCCATGCACCAAGTTCCAGACACTTCTTTTCGTTGGTATAATCACGTTCTCCTGTTGTGACCAATATCGGAATGTTAGCAAATCGGCTGTCCTTCGCCATATACTCTAACACAGCAAAACCATCCATCTTTGGCATAATCAGATCTAAAATAATCGCTGAAATTTTTGCATAATTCTCGTTGAGAATTTTCAGACACTTTTCTCCATCCGATGCTTCTAACACGTCATAATCTTTTTGTAACAAACGAGCAATCATGCTTCGATTGATCTCCTGATCTTCTACTACCAAAATCGTCTTATGTTTCTTGACATCGTCTTTGTTTTCTGTCTTTGCGATCATCTCCATAACATATACAGCGCTATGTCCATCGGCATCTGTTACACTGATTGGCTTAGAAAGCACCTGGTAAATACCGTCTTGCATGTTTTCTATCTTTGCAACAGTCTGACCTTCATGATAGGCACGGATACTGCTACAATTACTGCATTTTACATCTGCGTTCAAATAGGAAAAACAAGATGTATCTTCCTTTAAAGTTCCCTCCGGCGTAATCCGTATCTCTCTTGATTTTACCGGATCCACTAATCGTACTTTCTCAAAGATCGTCCCGGATGTTTCCATCACTTTCCAGACTTCTTTCCATATCATTTGGGGTATATTTTCCATATCAGCCACCTCAATTTTTGCCTTATCTATTGTATCATTCTTTTTTGTTTTCATTATACATCAAAACGCTAAAAATAAGGAGACCTTTTTTCGGAATGTGTATACATTTTTTCGGAACATATACTTTTTTTATTTATTATTTCTTAAAATTCTATTCCCTGTATTACTTTTTTTAATGTTTCGGCTGATTCTTTCAGTCGTTCAATCTCCTGATCATCCAATGAGATCGGAACTTGCATCTCCACACCATCTTTTCCAACGATCGCCGGCATACTAAGTACCACATCATGAATCCCATAAGCACCATCCATATAAGAAGATACTGGTAAAATAGACTTTTCATCTCTTAAAATCGCTTCACATATTCTTTTGACTGCCATAGCAATTCCATAATAAGTTGCATGCTTCTTTTCAATGATCTCATAAGCACTGTTCTTGACTTTTTCGGCAATTTCTCGGGTTGATTTTTCATGGTGGTAAAAGCCACGCAACTCACAGAACTCATTAACCGGAATACCGGATACATTTGCACTGCTGAAAGCTGCGATCTCGCTGTCACCATGTTCTCCAATGATAAATGCATGGATACTTCTGCTGTCAACACTTAAATGTTTTCCGAGTTCGTGTTTTAATCGCGATGTATCAAGAACCGTTCCCGAACCGATCACACGGTTTTTCGGGAAACCGCTTATTTTTAATGCTGTATAGGTCAGAATATCAACAGGATTAGATACTACAAGTATCGTTCCATGGCAGTTCCTTGATGCAATCTCCGGTATGATTGATTTATAAATATTCACATTCTTTTTAACAAGATCCAGTCTCGTTTCGCCTGGTTTCTGGTTTGCACCTGCTGTAATAATAATGATTGCGGCATCTACAATATCATCATAATTTCCTCCATAAATATTGATCGGTCTTGCTAATGGTACACCATGACTGATATCCAATGCCTCTCCCTGTGCTTTATCCATGTCTGCATCGATCAATACCATTTCTGAAAAAAGTCCGCTTTGCATCAACGCGAAAGCAGATGCAGATCCCACAAAACCGCAGCCGATCACTGCAACCTTTCTTAAATTTGCTTTTCCTATATCTTGCATTCTTATCTCCTTTCTGACGTACAGTTGTACCACTTTCTGCTGATAAGACCGGTTAAAAATGGCTAATAAGATCGTTTCTGTGCGCATCACCGTTTTTTTAGGAAAGGGTACACTTTTTTATATTTTTCTTTCCTGCTCCATTATAATATACAATTCTAAAAAAAATATCCGTAACATATGCTACAGATATTTTTTCTCATTTATATCTTTCTTCTATCTTATTTTTATTCATCCTCAAAATATTATCTGTATTCTCTGCGTCTTAAATGCCTGGTTATTTTGTCAGATCATTTCTTTCTGCTTTAAATGCCTAGTTATTTTGTCAGATCATTTCTTTCTGCTTTAAGCGCCTGATTATTTTGTCAGACTGATTCTTTCCTTAAAATATCAAGTGTATGTGCACTTGCTCCAAGCAATTCCGGTCTTTCACAAGTTGCCAGATGATAGTCAATGAAAAGCTGATAAGTTTCTTCGTCCATCGCATTCAATACCGGACGTATATAATTCGCTGCTCCGTCTGCTGCAACGATCTGTTCTCTTTGTAATCCGGCCGCATCTTGCAATGCATTTATGTCTTCTATACGGACATAGGAATACAGATCTTCTTTCGTCGTCTGGCAATGAAAATCTTTTGACAATTTTCCATCCTTTACACTCTGCTTTGCAAAATTTTCTTTGAAAGCATGCGTAATCACGCTAAATTCGTTCATACAATAAGCAACCGCGATCACACCACCTTTTTTTGCAACCCTTTTAGCTTCCAAAAGAACTTTTAACTTGTCTTCAAATGTATACAAATGATACATCGGACCAAATACCAATACCAGATCAAAAGATTCATTTGCAAAGCGTGACAGCTTCATCGCGTTTCCCTGATATGCTTTAACAGAACTCTTCTTTGCTTTTAAGATGCCAAGATTATATTTTACCAGTTCGACTGCAGTCACGTCATATCCTTCCTCGGCTAAAGCAACACTATACCGTCCAGTTCCCGCTCCCACATCCAGAATAGCCGGTTTTTCCATCTGCTCTAAATATTTATGGATATATTTCATAGAAGTCACATATTCCACATTACCATGCCGCCTTGTCAGGCGCTTTTCTTCATTGAATTTATTATAATATTTTTCTAATTCGGTCATTTCTCTGCTCAATATTCTAATACCATCCTTTTGATCATTTTTACCACAATCTGTATTCTACACATAAGTGCATGGATTGTAAAGCAGGCACTTATCTGTTTTTTCTATCAGCTAAGTACGACGATCATCACGCAGATGCTTGTCCGTTTTTCCTAGCATCATGTCCGTTTTGTTCAAATACTTTTTATTTCTTTTCTCTTATAATAAACACAAGTCATACAAAGTATTACAATACAAATATAAAATTCCGTTATTGTATTTAGAGCATACTCCTCTGAATGCGACAACAGAATAAATGTGTTGCTAATACATCGTATGCTGGGAACAAATACAAAGATAGAGCAAATTTCGCAGGGAGGGCAATCAGATGAAATATAATAACCCGATCGTAAAAGGATTTTATCCGGATCCAAGTGTCTGCTTTGCAAACGGAAAATATTATATGGTATGCAGCAGTTTTCAGTATTTTCCGGGCGTACCGCTTTTTGAAAGCAACGATCTTGTGAACTGGACACAGATTGGTCATGTATTAACCAGAAAGAACCAGATCATGTTAGAAAAAGTCAACAGTAGTGGTGGTGTCTTTGCACCTACGATCCGTTTTCATAACGGTCGTTTCTATATGGTAACCACAAATGACACAACACACCAGCATTTCTATGTATATACGGACGATATTCACAAAGAATGGTCTGATCCGATCTATGTCGATCAGAACGGAATTGATCCATCTCTTTATTTTGAAGGAGATAAAACATATTTTATGAGCAATGGCTCAGATGATACCGGCAAGCCGGGCGTGATCCAGTGTGAGATTGATATCGAAACCGGCAAAAAACTTTCACCAAGCACCTGTATCTGGCAAGGTTCCGGTGGACGCTACTTAGAAAGTCCTCATCTTTATAAGATCGGTGACTGGTATTATCTGATGGCAGCAGAGGGCGGCACAGAATATGGTCATATGGTTACTTATGCACGAAGCAGTTCTGTATGGGGGCCTTTCGAAAATTACAAATCCAATCCTGTTTTGACCAACCGCAACAAAGCACCTTATATCATTCAAGGTATTGGTCATGGCGATCTGATCCGGGATACAAACGGTGACTGGCATATTCTCTGCCTCGGTTTTCGTCAAATCCACATCTGGCATACCTTCCACCACCTTGGACGTGAGGTTTTCTTAATTCCTGTGAGCTTTGATCAAGATGGATGGTTTACTGCCGGTAACGATGGAACTGCCGAAGAAACGTATGAACTCAAAGGCGATTTTGAACAGATTACAAAGGATACTTATACCTTTGAAAATACGAACTGGAATCTTGACTGGTGCTTTTTAAGACATCCTCATCTTGAAAATTATACTTTAGAAGATAACAAAGCAATTCTTCGTGGAACATCTGTTACGATTGATGAAGCGGATTCTCCTACTTTCCTTGCGATCCGTCAAAGAGATTTCAAAGGAAATCTTCGCTGTCATCTTTCTATTGATAATGGCGAGGCAGGAATCACAATATATATGTCAGAATTAGAACATTACGACATTGCGATCCGCAAAAATAAAGAACAGTATGAATGTGTCTTAAAATTAAATGTCGGTACGATCAAACACGAAGAAAAAGCAGTTCCTCTTGCTAATCCGGAAGCTGACCTTTGCATTCGTCTTGATAATGAAGAATATACCTTCTCGGTCAAAGAACAAGGTAAAGAAACGCTTCTCGGAAAAGGAATGACACGTTATCTTTCCAGCGAAGTATCCGGTGGATTTACCGGTGTTCTCTTTGGTATGTATGCGATCGGTGAGCAAAACACAGCAACATTTACCGATTTCAACTGCCATTACGAAGAGAATGAACCAATTACTGTTTTTGCATAAATAACCGGACAATAACCCTTTCTTCCGGGCAAAAACAGTTGCTACTATCTGTAAAAAACAAAAATACAGCCTTTGTCTATACCGGACAAGGGCTGTATTTTTTCATTATTATATTATTGAATGCTACAGCTGTACTCTTTTTACATCTTTTTCTAAATGATATGCAATATCTTTTAATCCTGATGCATTGTCCGAAATATCAGTTACAACTGTATTAACCTGAGTGATCGATGCAGATGTTTCCTGGCTGCTTGCCGCATTCTCTTCTGCAATTGCAGAAAGATTCTGTACCACATCAATGATCTTTTCGCGTGACTGATTCAAAAGCTCTGTCTTTTCTGTAATTGTGTTAACACTATCCATAGCATGATCTACACCCGTATTTACCTGACGGAACATCGAATCTGTCTTCTCCATCTTTTCACTTTGTTCATTCATAATATCACGAACCTGCGCGATTGTTTCAACAGATTTGGTAGAGTCCGAAATCAAAGCATTCGTTATCTCATCAATTTGGCTTGCAGATTCATTTGACTGCTCTGCTAATTTCTGAATCTGTGAAGCTACAACAGCAAAGCCTTTTCCCTGCTCTCCGGCACGGGCAGCCTCAATAGATGCATTCAATGAAAGCAGGTTGGTTTCTTCTGCAATCGATGCAATCAAAACAGTAGCTTCTTTGATCTTCTGAACGGATTCATTTGTAATATTAGTCTGTGTATACACCTCTTCAATCGACTGTTTCGTGCGATCATTAATCTCATTTAATTCTTTTAAGATCTGCATTGCCTGGTCACTTGAATCTTTCATCTGCTGTGCATTGCCATTTAAGCGTTCCGCTTCCGCATTCGTATCTTCGATCATGTTCCCCATTGCAATAACATTTTCTGTTGCATTTTGTGTTTCCTGCGCCTGACTGGTTGCACCGGTTGCAATATCGCCTACTGCACGATCTACCTGTTCTACCATCTTTTGTGTCTCATCAGAATCACCATCTAAGTTTGCTGAAGTTTTAAAAAGCTGAACGCTCTGCTTTTGAATTCCTTCTAACAGATTGACTAATTCTTCACGCAAAAGTGCAACGGAACGTGTCATTACACCGGTTTCATCTTTACGTTTCTTCATCTTTTCTGTGTTTTCATTTTCAGAAAAATCAAGATCTGCCATCTTTTGTACAATCTGTGATACACGAATAATCGGACGTAATGCAATTTCTGTAATAACAATACCGATCGTGCTGACGATCACTACGACAACAATTAATGCAAATACGGCTAACTTCATCATATTGTTAACCGGTTGTAACACTTCGCTTTCGTCCGCACTGATCACAACAATCTTTGACTGATCCTTACTGATATTATATGCCACATATTTATTGACACCATTAAAATCATATGTAACTACTTTATTTTCCGGTTTCTGTCCATTCTGTAACTCACTGACGACACCTTTGATCACAGCATTCTCTACGGATTTTCCAATCTTTTCTGCTGTCGGATGATATAACATTGTTCCATCGGAAGAAACAATATATGCGTAGCTGGATGAAATTCCCTCTACACTAACATTCTGAAAACGTTCTTTTAATGCAGCATCATCTGTCGACGACATAGTATCTAAAATGGAGCAGCTGCTCTGTGCAATATCGTACATATAATTTTTTATCTCATTTTTAATCTGTCTTTCCGAAAAAGGAACCATAATCAATAACAAAGTAGCTGCTGTCACTGCTGTTGCAATAATCAGTGTCAAAACCATCTTGAATTTTAAAGATGAAAAAATAGGAATTTTCTTATGTTCTCTCTTTTCGTTCTGTGAATTTGTGTTCTGTTCTTTCATAGCCATCCTCATTTCTATTGATTTTTACTAAAATAATGCGAAAGTTTCCAATTCAAAAAAATCCACGTCTGAATGCATTCATGCTTAAAGTATTAAGCTATTTTCCACTTCCATCATTTTCTATAATTTTACAACATTTTTTCGTCGTTTTCAACCAAAACTCGAATAAATTCACCTTCTTAGAGCCAAAAATCCCTGATTCTCCATTCCGAAGTATCAGGGATTCTCTATCCGTTATTATATTATGCAATCTAATATGAAAGATTCTTATTTCATCTGAGCTGCTACTTCTGCTGCAAAATCTTCCTCTTTCTTCTCAAGACCGTCACCAGTCTCAAAACGAACAAAGTTTGTAACCTTTAATGCACAGCCTTCTGCCTTAGCAACAGACTCTACATACTTACCAACATTTTCTTTGTTCTCAGCTTTTACATATTCCTGCTCAAGTAAGCAAACTTCCTTTAATTCTTTGTTAAGACGACCTGTGATCATCTTCTCAATGATATTGTCAGGCTTATTTGCATTCTTAGGATCGTTCTTAGCCTGTGCAAGTAAGATCTCTTTCTCATGCTCTTTGTAATCAGCATCTACATCATCAGATGATACATACTTAGGATTCAAAGCTGCAACCTGCATAGCAACATTCTTTAAGCATTCTTTTACTGCATCGCTTGAAGAATCTGTCTGTGCTTCTACGATAACACCAATCTTACCGCCTGCATGGATATAAGAAACCAATAAACCATCTGTTGTAACTTTTTCAAAACGACGGATGTTCATGTTCTCACCGATCACAGCGATCATAGCTTTTAACTTCTCATCAACTGTTACGCTTGTATCCGCTTTCCAAGGTTCTGCTAAAAATGCATCCAAATCTGCTGCTGATGTCTCTAATGCCTGTGCTGCTACTTCTGCAACATAAGACTGGAACTTCTCGTTCTTAGCAACAAAATCTGTCTCAGAGTTTACTTCTACGATAGAAGCTGACTTTCCGTCCTCTGCTACATTTACGGCTACCATACCTTCTGCCGCAATACGACCAGACTTCTTAGCTGCTTTTGCAAGACCGTTTTCTCTTAACCATTCTACTGCCTTGTCCATATCACCGTCTGTCTCGCCAAGTGCCTTTTTACAATCCATCATACCGGCACCGGAAATTTCTCTTAATTCTTTTACCTGACTAGCTGTAATTGCCATCTTTACATTCCTCCGTTATTTTTTTGTCAACACTGATTATGCGTCAGCTTCCTCAGTTTCTTCCATAGATTCACCCTGATTTGCTTCGATAACAGCGTCAGCCATTGTAGATACAATAAGCTTAACGGCTCTGATAGCATCATCATTACCAGGGATAACATAATCAAGTTCTTCCGGATCACAGTTTGTATCTGCAATACCGATAAGCGGAATACCTAATGTATGTGCTTCCTGAATACAGATTCTTTCTTTCTTAGGATCAACAACAAAGATAGCATCAGGAATCTGCTTCATTTCCTTAATACCACCAAGGTTCTTCTCAAGCTTATCCCACTCTTTTTTGAGGTTGATAACTTCCTTCTTAGGAAGAACATCAAATGTACCATCTTCTGACATCTCTTCGATGGCTTTTAATCTCTTAATACGAGTCTGGATTGTCTTGAAGTTTGTGAGCATACCACCTAACCATCTCTCGTTTACATAGAACATGCCACAACGCTCTGCTTCTGCCTTGATAGAATCCTGAGCCTGCTTCTTTGTACCAACAAAAAGAATGTTACCACCCTTAGCAACGATATCTTTTACAGCGTTGTATGCTGTATCTACCATTCCTACAGACTTCTGTAAGTCGATAATGTAGATACCATTACGTTCTGTGTAGATGTACTCAGCCATTTTAGGGTTCCATCTTCTTGTCTGATGTCCGAAATGAACACCTGCTTCCAGTAACTGTTTCATTGAAATAACACTCATGTCTTTACCTCCAAATTGGTTTTTGCTGCTTCCGTATACTTCCAAACGCTTGACCCTGTGGGCACCAAGAGCGCAATCCGCATACGTGCTTATTATTTGTTTCCTGTGTCTTATACGCATAAAACACACCATATCACTATATCATACTTTTTTTTGCTTTGCAAGAGCTGTTTTTATTTCCATTTCATCTTCGTTTGAAAACCGGTCTTTTTTGTAAAAATCTTCTGATATGCTTTTTTGCTCTTCTTTGGGCAGGTCAGAACTGCCTTTTTAGCTATGCCTTTGATCGCATTTTTTCCAACCTTTTTTAATTTTGTTGTCTGAATCGTAATCTTTTGTAAAGAGGAATCTTTAGAAAATGCTTCTTTGCCGATCTGTGTTACATTTTTACCGATCACAACTTTTTTCAGTTTTTTACAATTGCTAAATGCTTTTGGTGCAATTTCCGTCACGGTAAATGACTGCTTACCACTCTTTGTTGACACGACAACCGCAGCCGGGATCATAACTTTCTTTACTTTTTTGCTGATCGCCTTTTTGCATTTTACTGTCTTTTTCTTTGCATTTGTCACCTCAAAAACCATACCGTTTATTTTCCAGTTTGTTCCCTTTTTGATTGTTTCCGCATTCGGTTTTTGTGTTGGTGCAGTGCTTGCTGTCGGCTGTGGCGACTGCATTGGCTGCATACTCGGATTCTGTGTCGGTGTGACCGTTGGCACCGGTGTCTGGACCGGTTCGGTTGGAAGTTCTTCTTCCGGAAGATCCGTTTCTGTTCCTTCTTTTGGTAAAACGTCAACTTCCGATCCGGTATAGATATCACCAAGGATAGCGATCGCATCGACTACTAAAGTTCCTTCTGCTACTTCTACCGTAAATGTATGCTTTCCATTTTCTAAACCGTTCACCTGATAGGTCGTGCACATATTACTTGCACGCTTGATCGATGCATCCGTCTGATACTCCTTGCCATCGATCGTTACATTCAGTTTTGCTTTTCCTCCGGCATTCTCACCAAGGATCTCAAAACCTGTTCCGTCAAATGTATAACTTAATGTTGCTCCGGCTTCCGTATTTTTAGATATACTTCTCTGGTATACATACATTCCCTGGTTTGCACAGGTAATGGACCATTTATCATTATATTCTAACTTCTGATTCTTCTGCTCTGTCAGATCATATGTTTCCATATTATCAATATATTCCGAATAATATGGTGCAAAACCATTGATCTTTGTAACTGCAAGATTGTCAAAACGGGTATAGGTGCTGCTGCATCCTAATGCAACTCTTCCTGAAGTGATCGGTGTATTGTCTTCATACGAACCGACTTCCACATTATTGATATAAGCCTTGATCAGATTTCCTTCTCCACGAAGTTTGATCTGGAACCATGTTCCCGGTGTAATCTGTGCTTCATCCACCGTACCGCTAGCTAATACCTGTGGCTCTTTTCCATCGGTTGTAACGGTTTTACGATATAATGCCCATTCGCCATTATCTTTGACTTTCAAAGAATATCCGCTGCTGTCTGTGATCTTATGAGAAGAGCCTGTCTGCCGGATACCTACTTGTGCATACTGCCCCTGTGCCGCACGTTCAAACAAAACATCAACGGCTGTTGTATAATTCGTCCATCGGAAATCTCCGATCGTAGTCACCGGATCTCCGGCATTCCATGCACTTCCTACTCCGGTTGAAGTCTGATCAGACTGCTGTCGTAACACATGATTGCCATTTCTGCTCTGATATACTTCAAAAGCTCCATTTAGCGTATGTGTATAACGTGCCATGGCACCTTTTTGACCACCTCTTGCTGTGATATAATCCTGTGTCTCTCCGTTAAAGCCACCTTTACCATCTAATACCGGTACGGTTTTTCCTTCATATTCAAAATCATCTGCATAAAGATAAGCATCTTCAGTATTTTGAACATCCCCTGTCCGGTCTGTGTCAAGAACCGTACGTTTTCCTTCTACCGGCAGCTTTTGTGTATGCTCTACACTGTCTGCAACTTCTAAAGAAGTAACCGTAACCGTAGAATATGGTTGTACCGTGAAATGATACACACCCTGCTCATCGGCTGTCAACGACTGTGTGCATTGCATATAATTTTCATTAAATGCACCTTTATCGGCTGCTCTTGTCTCCCAGAGTTCCAGTTTCTGGTCTGCCTTCAGATTCATATTTGTAGTCTGTAAGGTATATGTCATTGGATATTCACTATCATTGACTACTACTGTAGAAAAATTATCTTTTGTTGGTGCTGCAAGTGTCATATAATTTTCGCCACCATTACGTCCGTCTACTGCATTGCTTGAGTTTGATTGTATTGCACTCGCCTTTGATGCGGAAGGAACCCCTCTCCAGATTCCGGCTGTATTGTCTTCGTTTTCCCATCCGGTCACTGCAAATTTACTGATATGAGCAAGTACAAGCAATCCTGCATCATAATGCATCCATCCTGACCATGGATCTCTTGCACTGACTAATTCTTTAAATGAAAACTGTGCTCCTTCATAAAAAGAACCGACGACAGGCTGATAGATCACATGACTCCGGCGGGATTCCACAAAACTTTTGATCACGGTATTTCCCATCTCCAAAGCACTGCCTGCTCCACCTATCCCGGTTCCTGTCACGGTAGGATCCTGATTATTATTAGCCGGACGAAACGCTGAATTCGAAAAGGTTGCCTGTTCTTCACTGTTCCATACTTCTTTATCCTGCTCCTGGGCAAGCCATGTCATTCCACCGTTATTATCATCTGCTGTCTTATAGTGGTAACCAACCACGTCCACGGCATTCATAAAATCTGCATCAGATTTTAATTTTCTTGTTACACTGTCACTGACTACATTTGCTTCATCCGATACGATCAGTTTGATCTTATGATACAGTTTTAATGCTTCTGCATCCGGAATCGTTGATGCATCTTCTGCCGCAATCCAGCTTGCAAAACTCTTTGTATTTGCAACATCGGTTCTTAAATTCCATTTTTCATTGACATTCGGGTTGATATAATCCACCATAAAACCGTATTTTTCATAAGCTGCCAGGATGCTCTGTTTATACCAGTAATATTTTTCTTCTGTCGTTGTCACCCATGTCGGTGTATTCCAGCTTAAAATACTGACCTTTACTTTCGGATTGATCTTTTTGGCATCTGCTGCGATCTGCCAGCCCGGATTGCGCATAACATTCGCACTTTCTCCTTTTGTACGCATTGTTGCACTTTCCGGTCCGGTTGAGTTATTACGATCATTTCCCATCTCCAGCTTGACATGAGTAAAAATCGGATATTCTCCACCAAATAAATATTGCATCAGCTCTGCATATTTTTCAGGATTTTGTGTTTTGTAATCCAATAAAAGATCACTTGTCGAATTGCCACTTAACATACCAAAGCCTTTATATGTCAGACCATTGACATTGTCTGCCCTGATATCATTGCCGTCTAATACAATGCTTCCTGTCTTTGTTTCCATATCTGCACCTCGCTTTAACGTCGTCTTTGCCATTGCGGTCATCCCACTTCCCGTAAAAAGCAGCGATAAAGCAAGCAAGCAGGTGCCCACTCTTTTCCCAATTATTTTACGCATATTCTTCTCCTTTACATATTCTGTGTTTGCAAGTTTCATTGCTATATACAGTATATGCTTTGGCAGAAAAATCCACAAGATAAAATAATTGTCCTATCCCAGTAATATGAACCTATCTCATATCACAGATCAAAGTTTCTCTTCCGACAGTCAGTCGGTGTCGTGCCTGCATACTTTTTAAAGACCATACCAAAATAAGTCGGATTATCATATCCGGTCAGCTTTGCGATCTCTTCCATTCAGTCCTTTCTCCCGTTTGATATGATATTCCGGATCCGCCACTCCGATCCCCGCTAAATAAACCGGAAGGCTCTTTTGTTTTCCAAGGACCGGATAGAAGCAGTTTTTTTCCATAGAACTCCTCACCTCATAATCGTAACTCCATTACTCTGTAAACAAATGATACTTTTCTTTCTGGTCTTTTGTAAGCTTCATACCTTTAACAAATTCATTTCCTTTCTTTAATAATTCCTTTTCAGAATATAATGGTGTTTTATATAAAGTATGATCTCCGTCAAATGTGATCACACTGCCATCTTCTGCCATTGCCACAAAGTTTGGAATACTTGCAACGATCTCTTCCGGATGCTTTTTGTTATACAAATATGCCATGTTACTTCCACTGGATTTACCATTTGCATCGGATTCACCGCTTTGATACCATACAACAAAATACGGAATTTTCTTATTCGTATATACTCCATATACACCGGTACTGATATCGGATAAGTCCAAAACCTTTTCCCCTGAACGTGCATCATAGACGGCATTATAGTCATTCAGAAAATAAGTTCCATCATCAAAAAAGATCGTACACGCAAATGTTCCTGCTTTTCCCTGACTGATAACTTTTCCCTTTTCTAACGAATAGACATACCATTTGCCTGCATCCACGCTGCGATAGCATAACAGCTTTTGCTTTTCATTCGAAGTATAGATCACGGCATCTTTTAAGATCACGTCTTTTTTCCCTTTTTTCCGGATTGCTATTTTCTTATCATTTCCAAAGATTGTATAGTCTCCGACTTGCAATCCCCGGTCATAGGCATCCGGAATCGCTGTTTTCTTTTTGACTTTTCCTGTCGCCGCATCATAGGTCACTAACTCATTTTTTTGTGCGATCGTGATCATAGAACGGTCATCATTATAGAAATAATACGAATCTTCATCATAAGAAAATACTTTTTTCATCGTTTTTGCATTAAAATGAGCATTTGCTCCATAGGCGTAATCCTGAATGCTGATATATTTGTCATTTTCTGCAGAAACGGAAAGATTATTAAAGGACTCATAATCCATATCCTTTAATGTTGTACTGCCAATCATCTCAAGTGTATCGGCACGGAATGTCTTTACGGTATCCTGCATTCCATTTTTAAAATCCAGTAGGATCGTCTTTCCATTTGATGAAGCAGTATACCACTTTTCAGGACGTTGTGTGGTATTTGTTGTAATCTCTTTTGTTGTCACGTCTTTTCTTGTCTTCTTTTTATTGCTGTATAAACGAATATTCTTCCCCCAAAAATCCGCACTACAAGCATAATCTTCATTTAACGCCATTGCATAGAAATTTTCTTCATTTCCGGCAGACTGGTTGATCAACAGATGTTTTTTGCTGTTATAAAAATAACTCTGTCCGTTTTTGAGTGTAACCATTAAATAATCGCCCTGTGCTTTCACAGAAGTCACATCGGAAGAATATGTATTTTTCCAAATCACTTTTCCGGTCTTGTTGCTGACTTCACAAACGTCTTTATCGACATAGAAAAAGCAGGTTTCATTGCCTGACACGGCAATCGTTCCAATACTGCTTCGTTCAGAATCTACGAGATAATCATCTGCGTTTTCATTCAGATCATAAACAACGATATGACTCTTCCCCATCTGTGTATCCTGCCGCACAAAACATAAGCTGTGATCATTAATAAAGGATATCTGACTGCAGCTTTCGCTTTTGTCTGCAAAAAGTGTACCGCCATTCGATGTATCAGCAAGTAAGATTCCGACACCATCTTTAGCATCCTGTGACAGAACCGCAATGCTGCTGTCAGGACTGATACAATATAGTGCATATTTTTTCTGTGCGGATAAAGCTGTCTGTGCCTGTAATTTGCCATCTGTAGCATAAGAATATAACGTTGCCGTATCATCATCATAAACAGAAATCACATCATTTTGCTCACTCAATACCATCTGACAGCCTTTCTGCCCGGTAAAAAGCTCTTTACCACTCTTTAGATCCATGGCACAAAGTCCGTCTTTTCCAAGATAATAAAATATCTTTTCATCATTTGTAAGACAAGCCATATGTGAAGAGGTATGTATCGCTGTTTTACTGATGTCATCCAGATTGACACACTGTACCAGCTTACGGTTATCAATCCGATAAATATAGGCTTTTCCATTCAACATATTATTAGCTGCTGCCTGATAACGTTCAATGACCAGATACGTTCCTTTCTTACTGATCGTCACTTTCGTATGATAGGCTTCTGTATTAAAATCATACACCTTATCCGGCTGATAGCCGCTGCTGAAATCATAGACTCCCAGAGCCGATGACAAAGACCGCATTACACTTGGCACAAAAGGCCTGTCCGGTTCTTCAAGATTCTTAGGCAGTGCTTTCAGTGCCAGAAGTGCTGCGGTTGCCCTGTCTCCATTAAGATAGGCGGTATTTGAGTATTCCGACAGATAGTAAGATTGTCCTTTTAATGTCTGCTGCATCGAATGATCCAGACTGTCATATGCAGTATTTAACTGTACATTCTTATAAGATACTACACTGGCAAAGACAGCAACACCGGCAAAAACAATACCGGCAAGAATTGCATTTCTCTTTCTTTGACGTTCTTTCTGGCGCTGCTTTAGATCATCGTAATCCATATCTAACATCTGTGAGATATAGCGAAGCTTTTCTTTTGTTACATTTTTTAGGATCTGCTTTTCCGTTTCGGCACGGACATCAACCGCCAACGGTTCAATCGCTACGATCTTACCGTCACGCTCGATATTTGTCAGGATTTCAGGAAAGCTTTCCTGGGGTTCTCCTTCGACTAAAACAACAATAATATGTTCTCTGTCGCGCGTTTCTAAGAAATATTCAATCTCTTCCATACACCAGACGGATTTCTGGTATCGTTTCGTACAGATCACGATCAGATATTCCGATTCATCAATTCCGGCACGTATGATTGCCGATAAATCGCTGGCTGCACGCAGATCATCTGCGTCACGAAAGACTTTACCAAGACTTTTTTTCCCAATACTCTTTGCAATCTTTGAAGGTATCTTATATCGTTCCAGATCATGCTGTATCTGCATACCTACTTTTTCATCAATCCCACCATGGCGGTAGCTTATAAATGCTGCGTATTTCATCCTTCTTATCCTCTCTGTGTGCTACTGATCCCAACACATTTTATTGAAAATGTATCTTTCATGGTTTCTCATTTTCATTCTTCTACTTTTTCATAGGTTTTTTCAAAAATATCTCCGCGTACAATATAAATGTCATGCTCATCGTCTTCCCGCATCACAATATAATCTCCTGCCAGACCGGTATAATATTTATGTTCATCCCAGGCTGTAAACACTTTCACATTCTTTTCTAATGGCTTGGCATATATCTTTGTCGTGCCGGATGCGACACAGCTTCGCATATAATCCATTAACCGGTATATCTCCCCATCAATATTATTTCGAATCGTAGGTGCGTATTCCATATCAAATTCTGCTGCTTCATCGACATAACGATAGGTTCTTTCAAACTTCTCTTTGCGGATCGGATAAACCTCGCCTTCAATACCGATCATAAAATAAAGATCTTTAGATACGATCAGATCGACATCCCCTTCTAAAGTACGCACTAATATCGGTGTACCCATTTTCAGGAAGTCTTCTGCTCTCGTTACACCTACCGGAATTGCTTTCTTTAAATACGGCTGTAATTGTGCTTTATCTAATTGATATGTTTTTGCATAGATCACTTCATACGAATCGAAATAGTTACGGATCCTGTCACATAGGTAATCCTGCATCTGACAGTCAGGATATGTCTGCTCAAAGCTTTTCTTTGCAATAAAGCCTCCACCTTTTGTCAAATGACCTCCGCCATTTCCAATATCGGCACACAAAAATTGTGCCATTTCATTTGCTTTTGCCTCTTTGACACAACTTCTGACCGAAAGCTTGTATCCACCCGGATTCGGATTAAATGCAACACAGGTGTTGATTTCTTCAACCTGAATCACAAAATCACTGACAATTCCAAGAATGTTAGGATCACATTGCTTGACCGGAATGACAGAAAAGCGATACTCTTCATCATAGATCCGCTTTGTCAGGGCTTCTCCCGCAATACTAAGCTCTTCTAACGAAAGATTCGTATTCATCAAACGAAATAACAGCTGATCATCTTTTTCTAAGGTATCGCGCATGTCCTTGTCTAAAGGATGAAAAATTTCTTCAAACTGGCTGGTATCCATATACAAACCATAATATAACGCTGTAGACAGATGGATATTCCTGCTGATATCAAATCCCACTTCCTGAAAAAGACTCCATACCACAGTAGAACAGCTGCCTAAGTTCGATTTGATACAATAATGATCTCCCTGCATCAGACCACATTGATGATGATCAACCATAGCTATTTCCGGTGCTTTCCACTTTGTTACATTGCCGGAACCATATTGGCAGTCTGCCATGATCAAAAGATCACAATCCGGTAATTCTGTCACATATTGTACCGGAATCTCTAATTCTTTGATCATCAATAACAAATTTGATTTTTGGATCTGATTTGCTCCACCATAGACGAAAGTAACTTCTTTTCCCTTTTCTTTAAAAAAACTCCACAACGCATAACCGGAGGCTAATGCATCCGCATCGGGGTTATCATGACATTGGATGCAGATTTTTTCATACTGGTCAAAGCGATCTAAAAAAGCCCTCTCACCGTTTTTTCTTCCATTATTCATTCCCATATTATTCTCCTCTGTAAATTCCATAACTACTCTTAAATGTTTTTTCATAGCAACCTCCCATTTAACAAAAGCAGCTCCATACTTTCTAAGGTATGAAGCTGACATTTATAATCTGTCATCAAAAAATATAATAACATATTTAGGAAAAGTTTGCCATGTAATAGAAAAGTCTCATTCTTTATAAAGATACTATTTTAAAAGCTGTTATCTTGCATAAAAAAATTCAAAAAAAGTGGCATAAAAACTTACGAAGGCATCGCGTTCTTAACAATAATCCGTACTTCGTAATCCCGCGCAAACAGTTCATCTCGTTTCTTTTTTGCTTCCATGCAATTCGTAAACCTTCCATGCCCAACACGATAACAGTTGTTCACAACTTCGATATAGCTTTCATATCCTTCTTCCTGTAAGGTTTTTGCTAAGTTCTTTGCATTCTTTTCGTGCATAAATACACCGAGTTCCAGACTATACGTTTCCACTTCACTGCTTTCTATGTTCGCTCCCTGTACCGTCTGTAAAATTCCATCTGCGATCGCCTGTGCCGTTTCCGGGAATTTCAGATCCAAAAGCCGGTTATCCTGCTCGGTATTGATAAATCCGACTTCTACTAACGCTGCCGGCATATTGGTTCCACGAAGCACTGCAAGGTTTGGCCGGACGGATGTGCCAAGATTGGCATATCCTACTTTTTCAAGCTCACGGTTGATATTTTGTGCAAACAATGCCGGAATACCTGCATCTGCATAAACAAGTGTCTGTACACCGGAATACGTGTTTGGCTGCGGGCTGGAATTTCTGTGCATGGATACAAAATACGATGCATCGCTCCGATTGGCTATATTCGCTTTTTCATTCGGACTTTGGTAGATGTCTGTTGTCCGTGTATATAAGACATCCACACCATTATTTTCTAAAATGTTTCCAATCGCAAGAACCAGATTCAGATTATCATCTTTTTCTTTTCTTCCTTCAAAACTGGCACCATTGTCATAACCACCATGCCCGGCATCTAACATTACTGTTGCCATATACTTCCCCTTATTAACACTCTTTTTGTCATTCTATGCCGGTTTGAATAAGAAGTTCCTATAACCATTCTGTCTTTTTAGTCTTTTCCATCTTTTACAAAAAGAAAAAATTCAAACCCAATGTAGCACAAAAAGAGCCGCTGCATATGCAACGGCTCCCAAAGCTGTAAAACAGATTCTATTATTTCACAATCTCTTTTACCTTAGCTGCTTTACCAACTCTGTCACGAAGATAGAATAATTTCGCACGTCTTGCTTTACCTCTGCGAACTACTTCAATCTTGTCAATGATTGGTGAATGTAATGGCCAAGTCTTTTCTACACCAACACCATTAGAAAGCTTTCTAACTGTAAATGTTTCTCTTGCTCCACCATTCTGTCTCTTTAATACTGTTCCTTCGTATACCTGAATACGCTCTCTTGAGCCTTCAATAACCTTTGCGTATACTTTTACAGTATCACCTACATTAAAATCAGCTACATCTGACTTTAACTGTGCATCTTCAATTGCCTTAATAATCTCGTTCATGTTGAACCTCCTTATCATTTTGACATTCTTAATACTTATGTGCTTTCGCAACCGTAACAGAGGAATATCTCTACTCACAACCATGTTATCATATCATATTCTTTTTGAGATTTCAAGCACTTTTTGGCATCAAATTCTCATTTTCCATATCATAGACTTTCAGATATCATTTTCACGAATGCATTCTGTGACTGCTTTTTCTACCGCCTGCTCTCTTACTCCTCTTCTTCAAAAAGATCAAACAATTCTTCTTTCGTCAACTGATTAATGAAAACCTCTCCGGTATCGATCACATGATTGGATAATTCCTTTTTCTTCTTTTGCAATTTGTAGATCTTTTCTTCGATCGAATTTTTCATCACATAGCGGATTACCTGTACTTTCCTGCGTTGGCCGATGCGGTAAGCACGGTCGGTTGCCTGTTCTTCTACTGCTGGATTCCACCACGGATCAAAATGGATCACGGTATCTGCACCGGTCAGGTTCAAGCCAGTTCCTCCGGCTTTTAACGAAACAAGAAACACTTTTACCCTTCCTTCGTTAAATTCTTTTACATATTTTTTGCGGTCGATCGCCTTTGTCGATCCGGCAAGATAAAAATAAGCAATGCCTGCATGCTCTAATTCTTTTGCTATGATCGAGAGCATCGAAGTGAATTGCGAAAAGATGATCACACTATGACCACCATCCAGAATATCAGGAAGCTGTTCCATCAGAAGATCTAACTTTCCGCTTCCGCTATGATAATTCTCTACAAAGGTTCCCGGATGACAGCATATCTGACGCAATCTTGTTAAAGCCGCCAGAATTTGGATTCTTCCGGCTCCACTGCCAAAATCTTCATTCTCACGGATCTCTGACTGGATCCTTGATAAATAAGACAGATAGATTTTTTCCTGCTTCTTTGTCATCTCAGCCATACGCATGGTCTCAATCTTATCCGGCAGCTCACGAAGAACCTGCTTTTTCATACGTCGTAAAATAAATGGTTTGATACGAAGTTTTAATTCCTGCATCACCCGTTCATCTTCGCCACGCATGATCGGCTTTTCATACAGTTCACTAAACTTACTGTATCGCGGGAAAAATCCCGGCATGATAAAGTCAAAGATCGACCAGAGTTCCGATAACGCATTTTCAATCGGTGTACCGGTTAGTGCGAAACGATGTTTTGCCTTGATCGCTTTGACCGCCTTTGCACCGAGCGAGCTTGGATTTTTGATAAATTGTGCTTCATCAATAAAGATCGTATCAAAGACAATATCCTGATACGCTTCCATATCTTTTCGGATCAATGGATAGGTCGTGATCAAAACATCCACATCCTCGATATCATGTATCAGTTCCATTCGCTCCTGCGGGTTTCCACTGACAACTCTGGTGCGTATCGTCGGACTGAATTTTTCAAACTCTTCCTGCCAGTTATAGGCAAGAGAAGTCGGACATACAACCAATGTTTTCTCTCCCGGATTCGAACAGATATAAACGATTGCCTGTAAGGTTTTTCCAAGTCCCATATCATCTGCCAAGATACCACCCATATTATAATAAGCTAACGTCTTTAGCCATTGGTATCCTACTACCTGATATGGACGAAGCACTGCATTTACCCCTTCAGGGATCTTCCAGTTTGTCTGTTCGGGTGAATGGATATCATTGACAAGCTTCCGATACGATTCTTCTTTTTCAATCTTGTGTGTTCTCGGTAAGAAATCATCAAGATATAATGCCATTGTCTTTGGCATCTCAATACTGCCATCCTCAGCAACCGTTCCATTCTCAACGATCCAGGATAAGCTTTTCAAATGATTATTCTGCTCCTGTAAATCAATAAAAGCACCGCTTTTTAAACGATAATATCTCTTCTTTAATCGAAGTGCCTTAAAAAAATCAACTAACTCTTCTTTTGGAATCTGTGAATATTCAAGATCCATTTCCAGAAAATCAATCTCTGTATCCAGACGCACTTTACCGGACAGATAGCCAAACTTTTTAACGGAAGCGGATTTGTATGCTTTCGAATAAAAAACTTCAAAGTTTTCTGTCAAAAGATTCATCTTATCTGTCATCAAAAGAAAGATGTCTTCTTCCTTTTTTAATAAAAAGGCATCATCTGTCACTTTAAAATTCAGGTTATACAATAAACGTGTCAGACGCTCTTCCTCTTCCTTATCACGCACTAAAATGTATTTTCCCGATGAAAAAGGATGCAACGGATCTACTTCATATTCCCCATAGACAAAATGAATTCTGGCACTGACATAGATTTTTGTCTTAGAACGCACTATGTCAAGATATAACTTTGGCACCAATGGCTCTACAATATAATTATTCTTTAATTCCAATGGTACGGTAAGTTGCATCGACTTCTTAATGACAGGCAGCACTTTCTCAATAAATCCGTTTTTATTTTCATTTCGAAACTCGATCGTTTTGGTTTCATTTGAAAAAAGAGCGGTGTAAAATGGTAAGATATTACAGATAAAGTCCTTTTGCGGAAGATATAAGCATTCTTCATAATACAAAATGCTTCCGTCTTCACATAACGATAATAACTTTTGTTCGTTGTTATTTTCTACAAAAAGGCTGTCTTTTTCCATACGAAGATTTAAGCCGATCTGCGGATTGCCTTCTACGATCTGTACATTTTCGATCTTCTTGCCATACAGATTCAGGTTACAGGTCATGCCTGCTGCCAGATGAAGCACTTTATAGAGCATATTACGTGACAGAACCATCTCCTGTCTGTTAAAAAGATTCGAATAATACGTCTTGCCAAGCGTTTCCTGTACTTCTAAAATTTCTGTCAGATAGTCAAGTACCGGGACAGACTGTTCATCAAAAGCACACTCTCCGGGCATAAAGCAGAACTCTTTTCCTAACGTAATCTTTTTCTTATGATAATAATCCGATACGAATTTCTTTGTGTTCGAAACCTTATACATCTTGCCGGAACCTGCATAAAGGCTCAGATAGGCTTTCGCATCCTGTTCTTTTAAAAAATCTGCAATATGGATCTGTAATGCAATATGAAAATATTGCGGTGAAAGATGACGATATTCTCTTTTACTAAAATATTCCACGATCTGATATGCCATCTTATCTTCTGCATTCAGATTTTCTTTTACTTCCTGTCTTTGCTGGTAATCTGTGATAAATAAAAGTGTTGCAACAACATGCTTGCATGCTCCGGTATATTTGACATGTGCCGGACAATTACAATTATAAACGATCTCTCCCTGGTCATCTGCCTGTATCGTTACAACATACTGGTTGCTGCCTTTGACAATGGCACGATACTGCTTATTACTTTCGCTCCATGTCACTTTGCTGACAGCATGTGCAGCATAATAACGCATCCCCCTGTAATACACAGTTTCTGAAGATGCTAACTGACGTATGGTTTCACGCGTAATTTTCTGCATCGTATTTCACGCCTCCCTCAAATCAATACCTGCTACTCTTTTAATAAATGTAATTTATCTGCAACAATGCCCATTTTACGTCCAAATGGGAATTCATAAAGCTCCTCTCTGTCCAATCCATTCAATTTTAATACCATAATACATTA
>OGPZ01000127.1_pt1 | contig 70797 bp, 61 predicted proteins | sample 1553111 | NCBI WGS metagenome assembly OGPZ01 (sample SAMEA2579968, study PRJEB22360) | human gut metagenome
TACTCAGGCTGAGTCGCCCCTATAGTTATGACCCGCGCCCAATCAGCAAAAAAGCTAAAAAAATCAGAAAATCTAATCAGCTGGCGTGTCTTTCCAATATGCAAAAAAATAGAAATACAGCACAATTTATAACGACATGACGCATTTGAAGATTTTGTTTTGTGAGGATAGTTTTGGCGGAGTGTGATGTGTGTTGGAAATGGTATGATTAAATAGAGGAAATGAGGAAAACAATGAGTGAAAAATTAGTCTTAATTGATGGGCATAGTATTTTAAACAGAGCATTTTATGGTGTGCCGGAGCTGACAAATGCAGAAGGTCTTCATACAAATGCGGTCTATGGTTTCATCAATATTATGTTAAAGATATTAGAAGAAGAAAAGCCTGATTATCTGACCGTGGCATTTGATGTAAAAGAGCCGACATTTCGTCACAAGATGTATACAGAGTACAAAGGCACGCGAAAACCGATGCCGACGGAGTTATCCGAGCAGGTCCCTGTGATTCAGAAAGTGCTAAAAGCAATGCAAATCCCTGTGATCATGCAGGGAGGATATGAAGCAGATGATATCTTAGGAACGATCGCAACCAGAGCCGAAAAAGAAGGAAAAGAAGTTTCGTTAGTATCCGGTGACAGAGATCTTTTGCAATTAGCTTCTGAGCATATACTGATCCGCATTCCAAAGACAAAACGTGGTGGTACGGAGATTGAAAACTACCATACGCAGGATGTGATCGATCGGTATGGGATCACTCCAAAGCAGGTCATCGACATGAAAGGTCTGATGGGAGACAGTGCAGATAATATACCGGGGGTTCCGGGAATCGGTGAAAAAACAGCAGGAAAGATACTTGCTGCGTTTCCGTCTGTTGAAGAAGCCTATGAGCATATTGAAGAAGTCGAGCCAAAGAGAGCAAGAGAGCTTCTTCGTGCAAATAAAGAGCTTGCAATGTTAAGCAAAGAACTTGCAACGATCAAAACCGACTGTGAGATCGACTTTTCTTTTGAAGATGCAAAATACGAGAATATCTTTACGAAAGAAGCGTTTGAATGGATCAAAAGATTAGAACTACGTTCTTTAGAAAAAAGATTTGATCCGTCCGTTATATCAGAAGCAGTCAATGTGGAAATGGATGTTACATTGTTAAAAGAAAAGAAAGATCTCAGACATTTTGTGGATACATTTCGAAAAAGTAAGCAAAAAGTCTTCGCGGTCGGTTTCTTAGGAGATGAATGGACGAATACCGGTGCCGTTAAAAAGAAAGCAAAGAAAAAAGCGGCAGGACAGCTTCAACTTGTCTTTGATCAGGACAGCATGGATCTTTCAATCGGGCAGCAGGAAGAAGAAAGTGGATATGATTATCCGTTTCAGGCGATCAGTCTGTCATATCGTAAGAACGAAGAAATCTGTACGGCAGTTGCTTTTGTGACAGAAACGTTAGAGTCGCAGATATTGTTAGAGGCATTTTGTGAAATGGAACAGAATGCAAAGAAGATTATTTTATTGAACTGGAAAAATATTATGCATTTAACTACTCCTGTAGAGCAGTTGTCGCCGGAGAAAACCGCTCCGATGCAGCAGGCATTTGATGATCGTGATTATGAGAAGACACAGCTTCTTTTTACGAAAATATTTGATGTATCGTTAGGCGGTTATCTGCTTAATCCGATGAGAGATTCGTATCAGGTAGATGATATTGCAAGAGATTATCTTGGTAAGACGATCCTTTCGTATGCGGATTGCTTTGGAAAGAAAAGAATCGATGAAACAATGCAGGAAGAAGTATGGCAGGAGTTTTTAGTAAAAGAGGATAAAGATTCCGAGATTGGAAAGAAGCTGATCCCATATGTTGCCAATTTGTCTTATATTCCATTGCTTGCACAGGATGCCATTCAAAAAGAATTAGAAGAAACCGGAATGTATGGAGTCTTTGAAGAAATTGAGATACCGACTTCGTATTATCTGTACCAGATGGAACGAGAAGGTGTCCATGTGGATAAAGAAGAGCTTTCGAATATTTCGAAATTATTAGAAAGCAGAGTGCTTGCATTAGAAACGGATATTTATGATATTGCGGGAGAAGAATTTAATATCAATTCACCCAAGCAGTTAGGTGTGATCCTGTTTGAAAAAATGAAGCTTCCGTTTGCAAAAAAGACAAAGACCGGTTATTCGACATCTGCTGATATTTTGGAAAAATTGCGAAAAGAAGATCCGATCATTGATAAGATCTTAGAATATCGTCAGGTCAGCAAATTAAAATCTACCTATGCCGATGGGCTTGTCGTTTTTATCGAACCGGATCAGAGGATTCACGGAAAGTTCAACCAGACAATTACAGCGACAGGACGTATCAGCAGTACCGATCCGAATTTGCAAAATATTCCGATCCGCATGGAGCTTGGCAGAGAGATCAGGAAAGCTTTTAAGCCAAAAGAGGGTTGTGTTTTCTTAGATGCCGATTATTCGCAGATCGAACTCAGAGTGCTTGCGCATATGTCAGGTGATCAGGAGCTGATCGATGCATACCGTCATAATCAGGATATTCACAGAAGTACCGCATCGAAAGTATTCCATACTCCGTTTGATCAGGTAACCGATTTGCAAAGAAGAAATGCAAAAGCAGTCAACTTTGGTATTGTATACGGAATCAGTTCATTTGGTCTTAGTCAGGATCTGAATGTATCAAAGAAAGAAGCACAGGCGTATATCGACCAGTATTTTGCAACGTATCCGGCAGTCAAGGAATTCATCGATTCTCTGGTTGCAACAGCAAAAGAAAAAGGATATGCCGGTACAATGTTTGGCAGAAGAAGACCGGTACCGGAACTGGCTTCGAATAATTTTATGCAGCGTTCGTTTGGAGAACGAATTGCAATGAATTCACCGATCCAGGGAACAGCAGCCGATATTATTAAGCTTGCGATGATCCGTGTGGCAGACCGGTTAAAGAAAGAGCAAAGAAAGGCTCGTATTGTTTTACAGGTTCATGATGAATTGCTTGTCGAAGTGCCGGAAGAAGAGGTTGAGGCGGTTCAAACGATATTAGAAGAAGAGATGCCTCGTGCGGTAGAATTATCCGTTCCGTTAGAAGTTGAAGTGCTTAGCGGAAAAGACTGGAAGGAGGCACACTAATGTATGTGATCGGTATGACAGGAGGAGTTGGCAGTGGTAAGACACAGGCAGCCTGCTTATTAAAAGAGATTGCAAGTGCCGAACTTTTAATTGCCGACGAATTAGGACATGTAGCGATGGAAAAAGGCACAGACGGATATGAAGAGATTATAGAATCGTTTGGTACAGATATTCTGGATGCAGATGGTCAGATCAGCAGAACCGTGATGGCAGAAAAAGTATTTCATGATAAAGAAAGGCTTGCTTTGCTTAATGGGATCATTCATCCGAAAGTAAAAGCGTATATCCGTCAATATATAGATGACAGGAAAGACCAAGAAGGCGTTTTGATACTGGAAAATGCTATTTTGTTTGAGACAGGTTGTGATGCATTTTGTGATGAGATCTGGTATATTGCTGTCTCAGCAGATGCACGAAAAAAACGTTTGCGTCAAAACAGAGGATATTCGGATGAAAAAAGCCGGGCAATTATGGAAAGACAGCAAAGTGATGCTTTTTTTTACCAAAGATGTGATAAGGTGATTGATAATAATGGAAGTCTTGCACAGTTAAAGCAGAATTTAATAAAAGAATATGAATTGATACAAAGAGGAAGGAAACATGCAGGAGCGTAATACTATTTTAATTGTAGATGATCAGGAGACAAACCGGGCGATACTTCATCGACTGTTAGAAGACCAGTTTATCATCTTAGAGGCAGAGGATGGCTTAGAAGCGATCGAGCAAATCAATGGGCATGAAAAAGAATTAGCTTTGATCATGTTAGACATTATAATGCCAAACATGAATGGATATGATGTCCTTCATTTTATGGAAAATGCATCTATTGATGAAAACATTCCTGTTATTTTGATAACAGGTGATATCGAAACAATCGCAGAGTTAAAAGAATACCAGTCCCATATTGCAGAAGTTGTAATGAAACCTTTTGATATCAGGATTACAAGACGCAGAGTATATCATACGATTGAATTGTATGAAAGCAAAAGAAGAGAACACGAAAAAGAGCAGAAGACACAGAAAGCAGGAAATACTACAAAAACATTCCAAACGACCGGGCAGTTGGCAATGGAAGAAAAACAGAATACAATATCTGAGAAACCTTGTTTTGAGGCGACAGAAAAGATTCGTTTAGAAAGCGAAAATCTGGAATTAAAAGACCGATATGCATTATTAGAAAAGGAAAATCAGAAATCAAAAGAGCAGTATGCACAATTAGAAAAAGCATATAAGGAGTTAGAGCAAAAATGCACGCAGTTAGGTGATCGTTATACCAGATCAGAACAGACGATCTTAAAAGAACGGACCAAATTTCATGATCTGGTACAAAAATATAAGGATGCAAGCGAACGTTTCTGTTTGATCCTATCAAGAAAAACCGGTAATGAAAATTGTCTTTTACGTGTCAAAGCATTTACAGAAATTTTGTGTAAATATGTGATGCAGGAATATCCGGAATATCATCTGACAAGACAGATTGTAGTAAAGATTATTGAAGCCTCTGTCTTTTATGATGTGGGTATGTTCATGATCGGAGATGATATATTAAAGAAACCGGGTAAATTAACGAAAAAAGAGCGGGCTGTCATGGAAGAGCATACAAAAAAAGGTGTGGAGGTGTTAAAGTATTTAGATGTGATCGCAGATTCCGATACATTAACATATGCAAGTGATATTTGTCTGTATCACCATGAACGCTATGATGGAAACGGTTATCCGCATGGATTGGCAGGAGATGAGATTCCGATCGCGGCTCAGATCGTATCAGTAGCCGAAGCGTATGCAGCATTATTACGAAAAGGAAGTTATCGTGATGCCTATTCACAGGTCAATGCAGAAAAGATGATCTTAGACGGGCAGTGTGGATGCTTTAATCCTAAGCTTTTAGACTGCTTTGAACTGGGCAAAGAAGAAATGCGTGCCGTGATCATCAAAACAGCACAGTCAGAAAGAACAGAACAAGAATAGAGATAATATTTCTACATATGTAGTATAACTAACGGATTGATATAACTTTCAAGAAACGAACCAAGAAGTAACAACAGAATACCTAGAAGAAAAAGAGGCAGTTGTATAAGCAGCAACTGTCCTTTTTTGTTTGCAACAAAAGAAGTACGGGTGTTTTTTTGCGTATTGTATTCAAACCATTCGATATGTAACAGATCAAGATGATGCAATGCATAGAGATAAAAAGGGACAAAGAGCAGACATTGTGGGAAAAGGATTCCCAGATAATATAATACACCTGAACAGCCCTTGACAAATGTACAGAACAAAAAAAGCATACCATTAGAAAAACCGGTATACAAAATGGCAAGTGCATAATAGAAATGCCAGACATTCGTAAAAGCAAAGAAAACGATCAGAATATAAAATTTAAGATGTTCTTTTATGCTGAAATAAAAAAGAGCATCTTTTTTGATCTCATAAGAATGGAGCTTTTCAAAGGAAGACGTAAACAGGTGCAGGATATCATTACAAAGTGTTTCTTTAAATAAATTGGCAGCAAAGCTTCCACATAGAAAAGAAAACAAAAAAAGAAGCAATGTAATGTAGTGGAAACGAGACAGATGAAAATGATGCACAGGGCGGTAAGAGGAATATCTGTCTTTGTGAAAGATCGTCATAGTATATCCTGCCTTTCGTTTGGTGCGGTTTGTTTCATTGTTCTTATATACCATATGGCAGAACAGACAAAATTATGCGAAATGCCATCTTGTGAATCAGAGAACGGTTATAGTGATGGAAAGGAATATCGGCAAAATGACCGGAAAACACAAAATGCACACATTTCTCTCAAAGGTTTTTCACAGCCGGATCGTATGATAAATATAGTCAGATGATAAACAGACAGATATGGTATATCTGCGCACAGACATTTAGAAATGAAAGAAATCGAATAAAAGACAGATGGCGCAAAGGAGGTCAATATGTGGTTTCACAGGAAGAAACATGCATCCGATGAAAAAAAGAAAATAAAAAAGAAATGGTCAGCTAAAAGGAAAGGAATCCTTGCGATCGTGCTTGTACTTTTTCTGGTGTCAGGAGGTGTTTTAACAAAGCTTGTGATCTACCCGACATGGTTTGCAAAAGACACACAGGAAGAAAGCCGGACAATGGAAGGTTATGTCAGTAAAGGAAATATAGAAATGACAACAACGGTCAGTGGTACGACAACAAATGGAGCAACGTATCAGTTGTATGATTTAAACCTTACCGGCGAGTCAGAAAGTGGCAGTCTGGTCGTATCAAAGGTCAATGTATCAGAAGGAGATACCGTAAAGAAAGGCAGTACGGTTCTTACTTTAACACAAAGCAGTGTCGATCAGACCAGACAGATCTTAGAAAGTGCTGTGGAAAGCTATCAGACCGATCTGGTGCAGGCAAAAGTAGATTATGAAGAAACCGTGGCACAGGCAAAGTCCGATTACCGGACGAACCTGTCCTTGCTGTCAACAGCAGCATTGGATTATCAAAATAGTTTAGATACCTATGAGGCAGCAGAAAAAAGTGCCAAAAAAGATCTGACAGCAGCCCAAAAGACGATCAGTGAAATGCCCGGGATTATTACATCGTATCAAAAAAAGATTAAGACATTAAAAAAGAAGATCACATCGTATCAGCAAAACATAGAAACCATTGCAAAGAAAGAAGCAACAGCAAAGAAAACATATGAAAGCAAAAAAGCAGCATATGACAAATTACAAAAAGAATACGAGAATCTGGATACGATAGCAAAGTATTTAGAAAGTTATAATGGAAAGTCAAATGTCACAGAAGCAAAAAAAGAGATCACATCACAGCTTACAGAAGAAAAAACAGCGTTAGCAAGTGCAAAAACAGCATATGAAAAAGCAAAGAAATCTTATGAAGAGCTTCAGACAAAAAAGGCAAAAACACAGGAAGAGCAGACAAAAGCCAAAGAAAGTCTGAGCAGCTTTAAGCAGAAAGTGACAGAATCCAAAACCACATTATCGGAAGCAAAAGAAAATTTAAAATCGTATCAGGCAGCCTATTATGAAGCAAAAGCAGCACAGACAAAAGGAAAAGTCAGTGCAAAAGAGACTTATGCACAGAGCATGAGTACCTATCAGAATGCCAGCTCGATCTATGAAGCGACATTACAAAGTGCAAAAGATACATTACAAAGTGCAAAAGACAATGCTTCATCGGCAAAGGCAAGAAAGAAAGCTTTTGAAAAGATGATTACCGGCAATACGATCAAAGCTATGCAGGATGGCACAATAACAGCGGTCGGATATAGTGCCGGTGATACATTATCTACAACAACATCGATCGCTACTTATAGTGATAGCAGCAGCATTACGATCCCGGTAACAGTCGATCAGGCAGATATGCAATATATAGCAGTCGGAGATTCGGTTTCCGTTTCTTTATCTTCATCACGCGAACCATTAACCGGAACGGTTGCTTCGATGGAAACAACTTCTTCTTCCGAAAGCGTATCCAGTGTAACATATATCGTCAATGTGACAGTAGACAATGCATCCGGTTCGATCAGGAGTGATGATACAGCATCCGTATCCTTTACAAAGTATACATTAAAAGATGTTTTATATGTTCCGGTCTCAGCAGTCACGGAAAAAGGCGGAAAGAGTTATGTGACAGCTAAACTGACAGATGGAAATACCAGACAGGTAGAAGTAAAGACCGGTGAAGATAACGGACAATTCATAGAGTTAAAGAGTGGTTTAAAGGAAGGAGATACTTATGTCGTTGATTTCAAAAATTAAAGGAAAAAAGAAGCTGGGCATTGTAATTGTATGCCTGTTAGTTCTTGCAATCATGGTAAGCTTTGGATATTATCAGGTACAAAAAGGAAAAAAGAGTGATACAAAAGTAGTGACAAAAGAAACAGAAGTCAAATCAGGCAATCTGACAGTCGGCATTACAGAGAGTGGTAATGTTGCGATCGACACATTGACACAATCGTATTCTTTAAGCCGGACTTCCGTAAGTTCGACATCAACTTCTTCATCCGGCTCAACATCAAGTGCTACGACAACCAAGTCCGGTTCTTCGGATAGTACGAAGTCAGCAGATAATGCCTCTTTAGAGCAAAGCAGCAGTACAAAAAACAGTGCTTCTTCGACACAGAGTACAGCAGACTCTTCGACACAGAGTACAGCAGATTCTTCGACACAGAGTACAGCATATTCATCGACACAGAATTCTTCTGCTTCTTCCGAGGAAGAACTTGTAGTAAAGAAAGTATGTGTTTCGACCGGACAGAACGTCAAAAAAGGAGATACTCTTTTGACTTTGACCAAAAGCAGTGTAGAGAGTGCGAAAAAAAGCTATCAGGAAAATTATGACGCAGCAAGAATCGCTTATAACGAAGCCAAGACAACAAGAGATGCAGCAAAAGTGTCCGCAGAATATGAATACAAACAAAGAATTGCAACAGGAAAGAGTGCATTAGCAACCTATAAGGCAACGGTAGCAAGCTTAGAAGCCAATGTAAGCAGTACAAAAGCGGCATATCAGAAAGCACAAAACGGGATCAAAACACTTCCAACACAGATTGCAAGTTTAAAAAAGAAGATTGCAAAAGCCAAGAGTGCATCCGGTGTAATGGATAGTGTAAACAATACTAAACAACAAAGCAGTTCCAATACGACAACAGGAACAAATACTACATCTTCTACACAGTCTTCTTCAACCATCACGCAGTTAACGCAGGAATTGACACAGCTTCAGACACAATTAAGCGAATACCGTTCGAACCTTAATAGCTTAAAGTCACAATATACTTCTGCTAAGAAAGCATTAAAAACAGGAAAGATCACGGCAAAGCAGACATATGAGGAAAGCAGGATTGAAGCAAAGAATGCAAAAGCGTTATATACGGTTGCATTAAGCAGTGTCAATGATGATGTGGACGCAGCAAAAGAAACCTATGACCAGACAAAAGAAGAGTTAGAAGCATTCAACGCATTTACAAAAAATAACGAGGTAACAGCAAAATATACCGGTAAGCTGACATCCGTTGGTTATAGCAAGGGGGACAGCTTAAACAGTTCAACAGCGATCGCTGCTTATGTGGATACGGATGGAGTCAATATTACCGTATCGGTAGCACAGGATGATGTTTCGAATATTAAAGTAGGGGATAATGTCAATATTTATCTGGCAGCATATGAAGATGAACTTTTTGAAGGAACAGTAACTTCTATCTCATCTACTTCCACAGGAGACACGACAGTCAGTTATCCGGTCGTAGTAACGTTAAGCGGAGATGTGTCGAAAGTATATGATGGCATGAGCAGCGAAGTTACATTTGTATCAAAGGAAGTAAAAGATGTGACTTATGTATCAAACAAAGCGATCACAACAGAAGGAACAAAGTCGTATGTTACGTTAAAGAAAGCAGATGGTACAACGAAAAAGACCAAAGTTGTGACAGGCTTTTCCGATGGTCATAATGTTGAGATCAAAAGCGGTCTCAAAAAGGGTGATACTGTTTTGATAGAAAGTCAGGTGAGCCAATGAAAGTAAATGAGATTCTTCGATTGGTATGGATCAATCTGATCCAGAATAAATTCAAAGTGATCTTAACTTCGATCGGTATTGTAGTTGGTGCGGCAACGATTATGATGGTCATTGCGATCGGCCGTGGAGGACAAAAGGAAGTAGAAGAACAATTTAAAAACTTGAATGCAGGCGCGATTGATATTTCCTATGAAATGTCAAGTGAATTAAGCAGTCTGATGGATTCTGTAAAGACTTCCGGTGGGCGTGGTTTTCAGAATTTTGGCAGCAGTTCCAAAAAGAGTGGTTCCTCAACACAAAAAGGATCTTCCGGTGGCGGTATGCCGGGAGGAGGTAACGGTGGAGCAGGCAATGCAAATGGCAGCAATTTCGGTGGCAGTTTACAAGGCGGTCCGGGTGGATCGGGTAATGGTGGCGGTCCGGGTGGCGGCATGATCATGGGTGGCAGCAATGGCGATGATTCGTCAAGAATGAATCAGGAAAAGATCACATTATCAGAAGATGATGTTGACGACCTAAAGACCTTTTTGCCGGGAATTTCAAAGATCACGATCTCTTATAATACCAAATCCGATGTAGAGGGTGGTGATCTCGATGACGCGACCGGTTATACAATTGCCGGAGTCAAGCACAATTATGCATCGATGAGTAATCTTTCGATGGCAGTTGGTGATTTTATTTCTTCCTCGGATGAGGAAAATAAAGAAAAAGTCTGTGTGCTTGGTTATTCAGTGGCAAAAGAGATCTTTGGCAGTGTTGAAGAAGCTTACGACAGTACGATCTATATTGACAGCAGGGCATATGTTGTCAATGGAGTTCTTGCAGAAATGGGAACGGTATCTTCTGGGATCAGCCCGGATGATTCGATCTTTTTACCATACAGTACCGGTGTTAAATACATTGTCGGAAGCAGTGTTTCTCCGACAATCACGGTGATCATGGAAGATGTGGACGAAGTAGATGCTGCCATGGAAAATATCCAGACAATCTTATCTGACTCGTATCCGAATGCGGAATTTACGATCACAGATGCCGGAAGCAAGATGGAAGCTGCTTCTGCGTCCAATGATACTCTTACAACTTTATTGATCTCTATGGCTGTGATCGTTTTTATCGTTGGTGGTATCGGCATTATGAATGTGTTGTTTGTCTCTGTCAAAGAACGAACAAAAGAAATTGGAATTTTAAAAGCAATCGGCTGTACGAAAAGAGATATTTTATTGGAATTTCTGTTAGAAGCAAGTTTTATCAGTATATTTGGCGGTATCGCAGGTGTGTTAGCCGGACTTGGTCTGACACCGATCTTAGAGCATTTTGGTGTCCGGGTTGAACTATCGGTCTTAGGAGCCGTCTTAGCTGTCGTTTTTGCTCTTGTGACAGGAACGGTATTTGGATTCTATCCGGCATTGAAAGCATCGAATCTGGTACCGGTAGAAGCATTAAACGAAGATTAGAAATGGAGGCTTATATGAAAAAAAGAAAAATAACAGTGCTGTTTTTGATCGCCGGTCTGCTGCTTAGCGGATGTGGAAAAAGTGATGCTTCTGATGCAACAGATATTTCTTCTGTCAAATTGAAAAGCAGCCAAAAGATCGTGATCGGTAAGATTACGGAAATAGCAGGCAATGAGATGACCTATACGATCCTAAAGAAAGCGTCTGCAAAGAGCAGCTCATCAGATCAGAGTAAAAATAGCAATTCGGGCAATGCACCGGATCAGAATGGTAATGGCAACGACAGCAGTAATGCAGGAAATACACCGGATCAAAGCAGTAGTAGCAATGACAGCAGCAATTCGGGCAATGCATCGGATCAAGGCAGCAACGATAATGATAGCAGTAATGGATCGGGAGGAATGCCGGCAATGCAAAACGGAAGCAGCAGTCAGGGACAGATGCCGTCAGGAGGACAGGGCGATGCACCAGGAAACCCACCGGATGCCAATGGCATGCAAGATCAGCAAAATAGCAATTCCGATAGCAGCACAGGATCGGACAGCAGCAAAAGCAAATCCACTTCGAAAAGCAAATCGAACACAAACAGCAAAAAGAAGAGCATGACCATGTATACCTCTACAAACAAGTCAGCAACGATGACCATTCCGGTTGGAACAGACGTGATCACTTCTCTTGGAAACAAGACCACCTTTTCGCGTTTGTCAAATGGAGACGTGATAAAGATGATCGTTGAGACGGATCAGGATGGAAACAAAGTAATCGTAGGAATCTGGATGGTGTAAAGGAGGAGCAGTATGTTTGCAAAAAAAAAGAAAAGAGAAATGATCAGACAATTACAGGAAACAGATCATAAGATTGATATTCGTATGTTAAACAAAAGTTATCAGATGGGAGAGCAGTCATTACATGTCTTAAAAGATATTAATTTTACGGTAGACGAGGGCGAATTTGTAGCCATACTCGGACCGTCCGGCTCTGGTAAATCCACATTGATGAATGTGATCGGCTGTATGGACCAATGGGACACAGGAGAATATTATCTGGATGGTATACCGGTGCATGCGTTAAACGGAAAAGAACTGACACAGATCCGCAATGAAAAGATCGGTTTTGTTTTTCAGAATTATCATCTGATTCCGGCATATACAGTATTACAAAATGTCATTATGCCGCTTTTAATGCGTGGTATCGATCATAAGACAGCCGAAGACATGTGTATGGATACGATAAGGCTTCTCGGACTTGGTGAACGGTTACACCATAAACCAAATGAATTATCCGGTGGACAAAAACAGCGTGTTGCGATCGCAAGAGCATTAGTCGGAAAGCCTGCCATCCTGCTTGCAGATGAACCATCCGGCGCATTAGACAGTAAGATGGGAAAAGAGGTACTTCGTTTGTTTGGAGAGTTAAATGCCATGGGCAATACAATTGTGATGATCACACATGATCTGGAAGTAGCAAAAGCAGCACAAAGAGTTGTGCGGATCGTAGATGGAAAACTGTATCACAAAGAGGAACAGGAAGCAACCGGTTAATGGCTGCTTCCTGTTCTTCTTTGTGAAATGAATAATCGGAGAAACATCTTCTTACGACATTTCTCCGATTATAATTTTATGTTTTACCCCAACCTTTGACAAAGAGCTGGTTATATTATAATGCAAGCTTTGTTCTAAGCTTTGACAAAAACAAAGGATTAGCGGTTACCATACATCTTATCATAATAATTTGCATATTCACCGGAAATGATGTTTTCCCACCACTCACGATTGTCTAAATACCAGGCGATCGTTTTTTTGATACCTTCATCAAATGGAGTAGCCGGAAGCCAACCAAGTTCATTATGGATCTTTGTAGGATCGATCGCATAACGACGGTCATGACCGGGACGGTCTGTTACATAAGTGATCAGATCCTCTGATTTATGAAGCTGTGCAAGCACTGTCTTAACCACTTCGAGATTTGTTTTTTCATTATGTCCACCGATATTATATACTTCACCCGGTGTACCTTTGCGGATGATCAGATCGATCGCGATACAATGATCTTCAACATAAAGCCAGTCACGGACATTTTCACCCTTTCCATAGACAGGAAGCTCTTTATCGTTCAATGCATTGGCGATGATCAAAGGGATCAGCTTCTCAGGAAAATGGTAAGGTCCATAGTTGTTAGAGCATCTTGAGATCGTACATGGCATCTTATAAGTACGTGCATAAGCCTGGACCAAAAGATCAGCAGATGCTTTTGATGCTGAATATGGGCTGGAAGTATGGATCGGAGTTTCTTCTGTAAAGAAAAGATCCGGGCGGTCAAGTGGAAGATCACCATATACTTCATCAGTTGATACCTGATGATAACGTTTGATACCATATTTACGGCAGGCATCTAACATAACGCTTGTACCAATGATATTGGTACGAAGGAAGATCTCAGGATCTGTGATTGAACGGTCAACATGGCTTTCTGCTGCAAAGTTGACTACGATGTCAGGCTTTTCTTCTTCAAAGATTTTATAGACCGCATCACGATCTGCGATATCTGCTTTAAAAAATTTGAAATTTTCCTTATCCATGATCGGAGCCAGTGTTTCCATGTTTCCGGCATAAGTTAATTTGTCAATACAAAGGATGGTGTCTTCGGGATACTTATTTGTCATATAGTGGCAGAAATTACCACCGATAAATCCGGCACCACCGGTTACGATAATTTTCATAGTAATCCTCCATTCTTTTTAGATGTACTTTCGAAAATTTTCATTTAGAAGATTCCGAGAGTACATTTTGGTCATAACCACAAAAGGTAAATATCGTATACAAAGCATACGAATACTGTAATATGTTTGGTCTGTTTCTTAGAAGATCTTTCCTTCGGCAACCTGTTTTAAGTGTTTGCCATAAGAAGATTTTCCATATTGCTCGGCCGATTCTAATAATTTTTCTTTGCTGATCCAGCCGTTGCGATAAGCGATTTCTTCAACAGCGGAGATCTGTACGCCCTGACGGTTCTCGATCACGCGGACAAATTCAGAAGCTTCGGCAAGAGCATCGGTTGTTCCGGTATCTAACCAGGCATAACCACGACCGAGTGTGACAACGTCTAAGCTGCCCTGCTCAAGATACATGCGGTTTAAGTCTGTGATCTCTAACTCTCCTCTGGCAGATGGTTTTACTTTACGAGCCATTTCTACGACATGCTTATCATAGAAATACAAGCCGGTTACACAGTAGTTTGACTTTGGATGTTCCGGTTTTTCTTCAATGGAAATTGCTTTTCCGTTTTTATCAAATTCAACGATACCAAAGCGTTCCGGATCATCTACATAATAACCGAATACGGTTGCACCTTCCTGCTTAGAAGCCGCTTTCTTTAACATAGGAGAAAGTCCGTTCCCATAGAAAATATTATCTCCCAAAACCATTGCACAGGAATCGTCACCGATAAAATCAGCACCGATCAGAAATGCCTGTGCCAGTCCGTCAGGAGACGGTTGTTCTTTATAAGACAGATGAATACCAAAATTGCTTCCATCCCCAAGTAAACGCTCAAAGTTTGGCAGATCCGTTGGAGTGGAGATGATCAATATATCCTGAATTCCGGCCAACATCAATGTCGATAATGGATAATAAATCATTGGTTTATCATAAACAGGAAGTAGCTGTTTTGATGTTACCATAGTCAGTGGATACAAACGGGTTCCGGATCCACCGGCAAGAATAATTCCTTTCATATTTAGCCTCCATTTGTTTTCTTATGTATTCTCGGAGTTGTTTTGAAAAGATACCGAGAATATATTTTCATAGGTAATCAGGGATTTTCAAGAAATGAAAGAATTCCCAATCAATATTGTAAAAATAATTCAAACCATTTTATTATAGCATACAAATATAAAAAAAGGCAACTTTTATCCCCATTTTTTAGAAAATATCTTCTATTAACTGATATTTTAGCCGGTGTATTTCATTACATCAGTTACGGATATGGACCGGCTTTATGTCTATACCTTAAAAAATATGGACCGGCTTTCCGTCTGTACCTTGTGAAATATCAATGGAGTTTATCGCCTGCTTGTCAGTAGCGGATGTGTTTTGTATAATAGCTTTTTAGTAAGAGGATAACAGGTTTGCTTTTAATACAAAAGCAGGAAAGTGAAAGAACTACATGAAATATTATATTGCAGACTGTCATTTCGGGCATGAAAAAGTAAGACAATTAGATCAAAGGCCATTTGAAACAGTAGAGCAAATGGATACATATATGATAGAACAATGGAATCGTGTTGTAAAAAAGAACCGGGATGAAGTATATATCTTAGGTGATTTTTGTATTGGAAAAGGAGATCAGACGAATGAGGTCCTTAGCATGCTGCGTGGAAAGAAATATCTGATCACAGGAAATCATGACCAGCGTTTCCTGCGTGATAAACAATTTGATGCATCTTTGTTTCAATGGATCAAATCCTATGCAGAGATCCATGATAACAACCGGAAAGTTGTATTAAGCCATTATCCGATCATTTGTTATCATGGACAGTATTTGGGAGATATCAGTTATATGCTATATGGTCATGTTCATGATACAATGGACTATAAAAACGTTCGCCGTTTTGTACAGGAAAGCAGACAATGTGTTTACGGAAGCGAGCAAAAAAGTCTGTCATGCAATCTGATCAATTGCTTTGCCGGCTTTTCTGATTTTGCACCATGCACCTTAGATCAATGGATAAAGATGGAAGAAGAGTATTCTTAATCTTTCAGGGTAAGAATTCCTTTTTGGGTTAAGGAATTTAAAAATGTCTTGACATCAGGAAGTACTTCGTCTTTTGTTACATCATATTCTGCTTGCAGGGCATGACAGAGCAGCTGCATCAATTCGTCATTGTCCGGCAGGAGAGCATTGTCGGCAGTTGCTTTCTTTGGCTGTATGGTATGTTGTTTTTGCAGAATCTTTTGTAAGCTGTTCCATAAAAATGCACCGGTTTCATTTAGGGTAAGAATCTGGTCGATTACCGGATGATCACTTTTTAGCGGAACGAGAAAGTAAAAAGTACCAATATTGCGTAATTGATAATCTGTGTGAAGCCGCATTTAATTCTCCTTTCGTTTTGCGTCAGAGTCAAGCGAAAGTGCTTTAAAAAGTTCTTGTCTTTGCCGTGTGTTTTCTAAGATTGTTTTTGTATCGATCTTGCGTAAACGGCGGTTGTTACAGAGAAAACGATATAACGTAATACTCCAGAGAACCGGCCAGAAAAGAAAGCAGTGTGACAATTTAGGAAAATAGATCTTCATTTGCCGGTGTCCCTGTGCAATCGTAGAAGAAAAGTTGTTTTGGTGTGCGATCAGAACGCGGGTGTGATTCTCTTTCCCAAATTCACCGGCAGTATGGATGTCATCAAGAACACGTTGCAGCAGAGCCGGATCAATAGTGGCAGCAAGAAACGTACAATGATTTTTTTCTAATATTTCACGAGGTAATCCCAGATAGCGGATGCATAATTCTGTCATTACTTCACAAAAGGGAACGAGTCCTAAATCCTCAAGCATGGTCTGAAACGCCATAAAGTCGATCTCATGGGCATGGTGTTCTAAGAAAACCGTCCAGTCACATAAAAGTTTTGCTCCAAATCCGAGACTTGTAAAGTGCTGTAACATATGCAATAAAAGATAAAGCAGATTTTGTTCTGTGTTCAGGCATTGATAGGAGAGTGCAGCAAAAGAAAGATTTTTTTTAACAGGGATCGTTTGCTTAAATAATGCCTTTATTGTTTCATCACGTACATTACCGGAGTTGTTGATCAATTTATTGTGTAATTCTAACAGATAGGTCTTGTCGTTTTCATAATAAAGAAGTTCTTCATGGTGATCTGTCGTACCATTTGCCACGCAAAAGCCATAAGATAATAGAAGATTTCTGGTACGCGTATATTCTTTCGGATCACTGACTAATATGTCGATATCGCTTGCGCTGCGGCATTCCGGTTTGGGATAATTGGCAAGCAGCGATACACCTTTTAACAGACAGTAGGAAACGGAATGTTCTTCTAATAAAGCAAGGATCTTCTTTGCAAAAAAAAGCATATCGTAATTATGATAGCATTCAAAAAGCATTTCCCTTTGAAAAGTTGTCTCTTGCAACAAAGGATCGTCAATGTCACATTGACAGAGTGCATCGTAAACAAAAAGAGAAACATTATGCTGTCTGGCAAGCTGTAATAAGTCCGGAAGCTTCTGCCTGATCTGCTCCTTTTGTGTCTGTGTGATCATGTCGGAATGATCTGAGTGTAAGGCATAGGAAAGAAGCTTATAAAAGCAGGTGATTTCTGTATTCATGATCGCTCCTTCTTTCTTTTTGTAAGTTTTGCCTTCCAGTAAAATTGTAAATAGCGCAAATAAAAATGTTCCTGCCTATAGCTGTTTGCAATGGAAAAGAGTAAATCTTTTTTCAGGTCTGTTCTCTTTTGCAAATAGACAGCATATTTTACAAGAAGCTGGCGGTATCCGATTGCACAACGTTTATCAGAATCGGTTAAAGAGCGGTCGGAATTACAATAAATAGTGGTCTGCTCTGTATTGATATGGCTGATCGTATTGTTTTGATACAGCTTGAAGATAAAGTCTTCATCGGCATGAGCAACGAGACCGGCATCAAAGCCGCTTACCATATCAAAGCAATAGCGACAAAAGATCAATTGTGATACATACGAAAGCTTTGCGGAAGTCAAAGACAGATCATCATTTTCCGAAATCGTATTTTGCTGTATGGCCACATTTGTAGCAAGAACGTTGCAGGAAGGGTTCTTTTCAAAGAAATCCATGCAGCATTCGATCCGTTCCTTTGGCATGATATCCTGAGACGTAATCAATACCAGAAAATGTCCGGTTGCCTGAGCTGTCGCTTCATTGACCGCATGGATACATTCATTGTGATCAGGGTGTTCTAAATAGATCAGACCGTTTTGCAGTTCTGTATCACTCTGTATCGCTTCTTTATAGGTGCTGGATGGATCATTTGCATCCATAAGGAGAATTTCAAGCGCTGGATAGGTTTGTGATTTTACAGAATCAATGCATTTTTTTAATAGGATCAGAGGGGTGTTGCGCGTCAGGATTACAACACTTACGGTTTTTTTTGCTGTCATAGCCTGTCATTCTCCTTTGTTGTAGATTTTATGATATAGGTGAGCTATATAGGGCTTTATCGGACGAAAAAGCAGCCATAGATGGCTTGTAAGCAGCCAAAGTGGATGAAATCTTGAAAAAGTATGTTTTTTTCGCCGGATCGTCGTTACCACACCAAGGATCTCTTTTTGTCTGACAGGACCCTCTATCTTTGTCTGGTTGTCACCTGTCAGGAAAAAGTCCTTTTTATTTTTATGATGGAGGCGATGTAAGACTAAAATCTGATCGTTTCGACGATATAAGATAATATCACCACGATGCATACTCGAAACAGGTAGTGGCTTTACGATCACACTGTCCCTGCCTTCTTTTAGAAAAGGCCACATACTATATCCCTGAGGATGGATACAGACTTTCTGATGCAATTGCATTTCTTTTTGAATGAAAGCATAAGCCTGTTTTGATTTTTCTACATCCATTCTGACTGCCTCCTTTCTTTTTTATGCACTCTCGAAATTTTTCGCTTAGAAGATTCTGAGAGTACATTTTATAAAGGTTTTATAAGCATTTTTTGACCGGACAAAGTATACTTCTCAGCGTTTGATCTGAAGGGTTCCAAGCACATATCCTCTGTACTGTTTATCGTAACTGTCATTTGCAAAGAAAAGCTCTTCTCTGGTAATTGGATCAGACAGACGTGCAAGCAGCAGATACGCACCATCTTCAAAAGAAAATGGTGAAAAGCGGTAGGAGATGACAGTCTTTTTCCTACTGTCCCAATAAAGCGGATTGGCATTTTTTAACCGGTCAGAAGATACCAAAGTTGTTTCTTTTTTTGTTTCTTTATTGATGCATACCAGTTGAAAGTCTTTCTTATGATAATAATTCGAAAAGCCGGTATTTTCAACTGTTATTGTTCCTTTTGCATCTCCTTTTTGGAACGGATGATACGAAACAGAACTGTCTGTTAAGACAGGACGTGCTCCGAGGTGGTTTGTAATATAATCATACAGCGTGCTTCCGTCATACGGACTGTTCTTTTGATGATAAACTGCTTTTTTCCAAAGTGTGATGGCATCTTTGTCATATAATTGGTTCAGATAGGAAACATGCATCTGTTGCAATGTTGTGATCGCATCTTTTGTTGTAGAAAGTGATGGATCCGTACTTTGGATCACCTCTCCGCCATTTGGCACGTGAAGGCATAGTGTGTCCTGAAAAGACAGAGCTTTCTTTCTGGCATCCAGACGTTTCTGCACTGTCTTTGTGGTATCATCGGCATCCCGATATGAGCCAAGATCGGATATAGAGCCAAGGATTCCATCATTAAAAAGTCCAAGACGTTTTGTCAGTTCTTTTTTTGTGATCGCATATTTCTTGTAGCGGTCTTTATGTTTTTCCCATTCAGAAAAAATTGTCTGATATTGTTCTGGCGTGCGGACAGACAGATAGATCGAAGAGTCTGTCAGACTGGCATAATACAGTAGAAGAGTTGTCATATCCTGATTGTTTAAAAACTTCGAATCATGCATCTCTCCCCAGCTTCCGACAAAAATTCCCTGTGTGGTATAGATGATGTCTTTGTTTTCATTTAACAAAGGTGCAACGGTTTTCATATGCTTTAAGATGATTGTTAATTGTTTCGGTTCCTTTGCCTCTCCGTTTCCGTCCCAGTCATATAGAAAGCGGACGATTACTTTCGAGCGTGTCTTTTGAAACTGTGTTAATACGGTTTGGATATTTTTGACAGCAGCAAGATCCAGGGAAGAAGAAGCATACTCGGCAAGGTTAAATTCTACCAGGGACAAACGATATTCATAGTTATCTTTGTCAGAGACTTCATAGTATAATTCATCAGCAGTTAAGTTGGTCTGTGGTTTCAGGTAATAAGAATAAAGTTGAAACCATCCACATTCCGGTCTGCTTTTGTTGACAGCAATTTCTTTTTGTTCCTGTTTTGTGAATACAGCAGTAATATGATGTGTATGATAGTAGTACAAGGCAAATCCTCCTGATAAGAAAAATAGGATCATAATGCATAAAAGGAAGGGTACTGTTTTTTTTCTTTGTTTCAATGTTTGATTCCACCTTTTGTTGGTTTTACATTTTCTGTCTTTTTAGGCAGAGTAGTCGGTTTGGCAAGCAGATGCCATTTATGACGGATAAAGACATTTAGTGTACTAAATACCATGATAAACATATACAAGATCGGTTCAATAATACCAAAGTGCATACTTTTTCCGGCTTCCCTGCGGTGCATGATAGCAGGACATTCCTGCACTCTATAGCCAAGAAGAGTCATCTGAACTAACATATTTGCATCGGGATAACTGTTATCAAAGTTGCCAAAGCGGGCATAATATCCGAAGACTTTGCGGTTTAGTCCCTGCAAGCCGGAAGTAGGATCAGTGATCTTTTGGCGGCTTGTCAGCCGGATTACTATACTGAAAAATGCAATCGCAATTTTTTTGGTCAAAGAGATTGGAAAACTCTGGCTGCCTTTTAAAAAGCGTGACCCAATGACAAGATCAGGTTTTTCTTTGGAAGTCAGTAACTCATAAATTCGCTGAATGTTGCACACATCATGCTGTCCATCACTGTCGATCTGGATAATATATTGATATCCGTTTATAACAGCATATTTATAACCGGTTTGCAAAGCAGTTCCGTATCCTAAATTATACGGATGACTGATCACCGGTATGTTTAATTCCTGTACGATCGATAATGTATTATCTGTAGATGCATCATTGATTACAAGAATATCCGCATAAGTATGTGATTCGTCTGCAAGCAGTTTTGATAAAAAACCAGAGAGCGAGGCTTCTTCGTTATAAGCAGGAATAATGATCAATAATTCTTTATTTGTGTTTTCTTTTTTCATACAAATCCCCCTGATAGAATCGTGGTAGTGCAAAAGAGGCGGATGGTACCATATAGGTATCTTGCCGGTTGCATATACTATTCTAATAGTTCTAAAAATGCATCCATATCTTTTGGATGGGTAAGCAAGGTCTGTCTGCCCGCCTGTTCATATCTTTGTATCAAAGACGGATTGGCTAAGAGTGTTTCAATGCCATTTGCGACAGCTTCCGGAGTCAGTGTGACCAGAATGCCGTTTGTACCGGATTGTATCTGTTCACGGTTACCGGTACAGTCCGATGCGACGATCGCCTTGGAAAGCAGTTGTGCTTCTTCAATGGCTATGCTTTTGCCTTCAAAGCGTGTTGCATGTACATAGATCGTAGCAGCCCGATAATAAGGATATGGATTGTTGGTACTCCCCAGCAGGAAAAAGTGGTCCGATAGTCCTTTTTTTGCTATTTGTCGGGTCAGCTCTTTTTGCAAGGAGCCTTCTCCGAGTACAAACCAGTCTGCGTCAATATTTCTTTTCCGTAAGATAGCCAGTGCATCGATCGCTATATCATATGCTTTTTGATAATTTAATCTGCCAACGGTTAAAAGTTTATAGCAGGCAGAACTTTTTACAAATGCAGAGTTATCCGGTAGCGGTTTTTTTGCAAGTGATGCGATCCGGTTGGTATCATGCAGGTTTCGAAAAAGGAACGTCTTTTTGTTATATTCCGGATAGACCCGTAAAAAGCTTTCTCTTGCTTCTTTTGATACTGCAAACACCCGGTCAATTTTTTGATAGGCATCCAGATCTACTGTTTTATTATAACCGGCTTTTTGATAGTCAATATGGACAAAAGCTGCCTTTTTCTTTGCCTGTATGCGTTCAGCAATATAATAGGTACTTGCACCTTCGATGTAAGCGACTGCCAGATCGTAGGTATCCTGTAATTTTACACTGCCGTTTGCAATGGTACGCCAAAGGAGTTTATCAGGTAACAGGCGGTGTGCACAAAGCTGGATCTTTAGATTTTTAAAAAAGTAGCCGATCAGCCGAAAGCCGCTTGCATGACGAAAAAAGCATCGTAAAACAGTATGGATGATCGCAAGTCGTCCACCAAAGGAAAGGACAGAGCGGTTATCCGGCTTTTTGTTTAAAATATGCACATAGTCCGGAACTTCATCAAAAAGTTCTCCACGGTTGATCAATACGTATAAAGAAATATCATATTCTTCTTTTGGAAGATTTTTGATCAAAGCGAGCAGGGCGCGTTCTGCACCGGCACGCCCCATGGTATTCATGACAAATAATATCTTTTTCATACGTTTTTTTCATCCTCTTTTTCCGGTTGTAATTCTTGAATTGTTTCTTTTAAGTTTTTTACTTCTTTTGTCAAAATGGCACATTGCGATGCAAGTTCTTTGTTCTTGATCGTGAGTACAGACAATGTTTTAAAGCATTGAAAAAGGATCAGATATAAGATGATGATCGCAAAAGCAAAAATGATAGCCGGTGGATATTCTGTCTGGAAAAAAGAAGACAGCAGATATGTCATTTGCGGGAAGATACCACCAAGTATGATCAGAATACAGGGAACAATCCAAAGTAAAGCATGGGATTCTGAAATCTTCTTTTGAATGGCTGCAAGAATCACGGCGGCCAGTAAAAGAATTCCTAAGCCGATGATCGTAATTTGTACGGATATAGTCATTTAATCGTCCTCCTTTGTCTTTTTCTGATATGTGATGCTTGTCGGCATGGTCTGAACCTTTCGTGGAATGATATCTCCCTGACAGAAGATATGTTCATCCAGATTACGTTCAATCCATCGCAGTCGTGCATATGCGATACACCAGCCGGCAAAAGCACCGATAAAAGTACCGATACCATACCAGATGGAAGGAAGTTTAGTAGCAAATACACTGATCAATGTGGTTAAAAGCAGGAACGTGGAGGCTGTCAGAAGAGATCCGACTGCATCATTAAAGTAGTATAGGAAAATGATGCAGGAATATAAAAGAAAGATCACGAAATATCCGGCAGCCAGACAAGGATAGATTTCCATAACGGTACCCGCAAATCCGAATTGTGGTAGAAAGACAACACAGATCAGATAGAGGATAACGGAAATGATAAACTGGTTTCGGACAACATCCATCAACTGATAGGATAAAAGAGAAAACATTCGGTTCTTTGCTTTTATAATATCACGAAGCCTGCCACCGATGACAGATTCTGAGTATGCTTTATAACGTTCATGAAAATGCAATTCGATCTGTGTGATCAGAATGACACTTGCTGATATATTTGTAAGCATGGCAATACAGGTTGCCATATCATAAGGTGGATAACAGATATAGGTTTTTTGTACCACGATATGGTCTGTCTTTGTCCAAAAGACAAAGTTGTGAGCGTAGAGTGCAAGTGTATAGATAAAGTTTGTCAGTCCTAACTGCCAGTATTTTTTGAAATACTGCATGAAATCAAAATATCGGCGGTTACTATTATGAAAATAGCCTTTGACATAAGAAAACTCACAAACGGCAATCACCCAGAAAGCAAAGGTGAGTGATAAAAGCATTCCGACTGTTACGGACAGATGCAATACTTTTACAAACAAAAGAGAGGAAAGCACCATTGTAATCACACCGATCGCAAAGAAAAGGGAGATTTTTCCGTAGTCTTTTGTTATCGAAAGATAAAGCATCGAATAAAAAGTCAGGCTTAATGCAATAAAAGCCATAAAGCAGATAAAAACGTAGAGCAGACTGATCTTTCCGACAAAATGTGCATAAATGTAAAAAGGAATTCCCAAAAGACAGCATACTGTCAGGTTTAAGAAAAGTCCGCCATAAAAGCAGGGGAGGATCGCATCATATTTTTCTTCAAAGATTCGGTCTGTGATATAACGTGAGATCACAGAGTTAAAAGGTGCGGTACATAAAAGAGAAAAAATGAAAATATATAATATACTGCACGAAAAAAGGACTCTTTGTGAATAGATCACCGAGCTGTAGTCTAAAATCCGGTATAGAAAAAGAATTCCTCCAATAATGAAAAACATAGGTGCTACTGTTGTAAAGGTACTCATTAATACGCCTAATGCAGTAGAAGATATGGTTTTCTTTTCAAAGGAATGTTTGATCGAATTTCCAAGGCTTGCCATGATATTCCCTCCTAATCTTCAATCCATTCGCAATGTGCGATCTGTGCCATTTCATGATAAAGATTTTTATAACTGTCTTTCATATGTTTTAGCTGGTACTTTTGTAAGAAACGCCGGTAACCGACATTGCCCATGTGTTCTGCCAGATCACGATTACGTGCCAGCTTGACCATCGCATCGGCAAGTCCGCTTACCGACATCGTATCGGTGACGATTCCGGCATCTCCGAGTGTGTCATTTCCTTCACCATAGATCAGTCCTTCACAGTTACCGACATTGGTTGCGATTGCAGGACATTTTGCTGCAAAACCTTCCAGGATCGTCAAAGGCTGTCCTTCACTTATACTTGAAAGGATCGTTGCATCCATTCTGCCAAGATAATCGGTTACCTGAATCCTTCCGGTAAAGATCACGTCAGGTACTTCTAAAGACTTAGCAAGTGCAAAGACTTCTTTTGCATAGGGATCATCTTCTTCCCAGGGCCCCATGATCCAAAGCTTCAGGCATGACTCTCTTTGCTTGGCATAATAAAAAGCATTTAATAATGTCTTGACATCTTTGATCGGAGCAATACGGAGTACGGCACCGATATTAAAGAATGCTTTGTCTTCCTCGGTCTTTCCGGGGATATTTTCAAAACGGGAACCATCAATCCCATTTGGAACAACCAGAGTTTTTTCTTCGGGACATCCCAGTTCAAGCTGTAAGCTGCGTGCATATTCAAAAAGTGCCGTCACTTTATTGGCATTTTGATATGCGCAAAGAGACAATTTCTTAAAATGCTCGATCCAGACCGACTTATAGATTCCCTGTACCCAGTTTGCTTTGATAATATCTTCTTCTCGTTCTCTGGAATAAATACCATGCTCCGAGATCAGCAGCGTACCGCCGTGAATACTCTTTGCCATACATCCCATCATACCGGCATATCCTGTAGCCACACAATGATACAGGTCTGCCTTTGGCATTGGTGTCCGCAGACAGAGAAACAAAGGCAGATACATCGAACGCAATGACCACAAGAAGTCAGAAAAAGTGATATTTTCATATTTTTGAATATAAAGTTCCTGTGCCATTAATAAAAAGTCATTTCCCATTAAAAGATCATTTACGGAAAATTTTTTGTTTGCAAAGAAATGAAAAATCGTATCCCAGTCGATATCTTTGTTCAACAGCATACTTTGAAATGCCTGAAACTCTTTTTGATTCAAATGCAATTTATGTGTTCTTTTGGAAGTTACCCAGTCATCATCCTGTACATAAGTTTCCCTGACTTCTATCACGTTTGTTGGAAGCTCATAGACATATTTACCGCGGATCGAGCGGTCAGCGGCAATTGTCTGGATCACAAATTCAATATGCGGAAATTGTTTGATCAGGCTGTGTACCCAGCTCGACACACCACCTACGACATAAGGGTAACAACCTTCCACGATAATACATACTCTCATTTGTCCCTCCAATCTGTGTCAGATGACACGTCAATGATCACATCAGGATCTGTGACGGTGATCCGGTAACGATTATGCTCGATTTTTTGGAAAGTACCTCCGGTGATCGCAGTGATCTTTTCGTTCGAAAGGTTTAGTACAAAAGAAGCACTTCCATGTAAATTCGTCACAGAAAGGTTGATCGTATCATTATAACGGTAAACTTTATAATTGACAGACAGAAATTGTCTTGTGCGGATATCGGTATGGGAGATATCTGTCTGGTCAAATGCATTGCGATAAACAGCCCAGTAAGTATTTAAGTAGCTCGAAAGCTTCTTGGATAATTTGGTCCAGTCATCCTTATCAGAGGTCGGATATAAGACACGTTGCATATCAACGTTGATACAGGAATAGCCAAGGGCCGTTTCAATGCTTCGCATATAAAGATCCTGTTTATCGGTATGGGAAAAGCCATCGATCGTATTTGACAGGCTCAGAATATCATTATCATAAAAATGGACCAGATTGTCTGTTTTTTCTTTTGGCATGACTAAAGTATGGATTGTTGATAGTACAGATTCTTTTGAGGTGTCTCCAATATAGTTATTATATACATTTTCCGGCATATTGCCCGGAGCAAAGATCGTATATTTGTAATCAGGTACATACTGTTCCATTAATTGTGTGTCTTTTTGGATCTTTTGCTCAAAATCGGTATCTTTTTTTGCAAGCATAGAACCGGAAAGTCCAAGCTCACCGGAAATACGTTCTGTCTGCTTGAAATAATAATCAATCGTATTTTTACTGATCGGATCAGCATTTTTTTGGTATTCCAACTGTGGTGCAATCATGCCGGTAAATGTATCTTTTGTGGCATTTAAGATAGAGGTTACGTCAGGCCAGATCACATCGGTAAAAAGACTTCTTGGTTTATAATAATATTGTTTCTGGATCGCTCGCTTATTTTCATTAGCAAGATATGGAAAATTGTCAAAAACAACACTTTGTGCGTTGATCACCGGATACATATAATAAGATGAAGTTTCTGACCACATGGCTGTCAGGAATCCGAGCAGTGTATGATCAGTGCAAAGATCGGAATTGATTGCAAAGACAAAGCTGTTTTTGTATGCATTTCGCCAGATTACAGGAGGAAGATCTTCGTTTTTGATCTTTTTTTTCTTCTGGTCTTTGATCGTACCGACCATATATTTTTTGGTACCTGTTTGCAAATGAAAATAGGGAATCGTTTTTTTCAGATGTTTATAAGTCTTTTCACCGCCAAGAAGAAAACCTTCATATAAAATCATACCATTTGTGCGAAAAGAAGCATCTTTGGTATATTCGATTCCGAGCAGAGTACAAAGATCTGTGGAACTTTCAATGACTGCTGTATTAGGAAGAGCAGTAAAAATAATATGAATTCCACGCTCGGCAATCGATACGAGTGTGTCGATTTCTTTTTGCGCTGTAACATTTTTTCCATTTAAGATCAATAACTTACAGCTTCTCGAAAGATCTTCGTAAAAGCTTTCTAAATCCTGGAAAACACAATAGCTGCGTTTGGTATAAGTACACCATTCTTTGATCATTATACTTTCAGATAAAATTTCATTTTGAATGATCGCTGTAGAGTAATCGGTTTTATTTTCGAGTTTATTTTCAAGTAGTGTAGAATCTGCCTGGATCTGTATACTTGGTTCGGCATTTTTATTTTTTGTTGCCTGAGATGTGTACTGTGCGGAAATATTTGAAAATTGAAACAAAAAGAGTACTGCAGCAAGTACAACAGATATTACAATAAAATTAGATTTTGATATAGTCACAAAAATGCCCCCTTTTTTGCTAAATACATTTCGGTAAGATTCCATTTTTGATAAAATTAATATTCTGTAACGAAAATTGCAAAATTTTGTGTGTTATTTATTATAGCCATAATCAATCGCAAAGTTATAAAGCTGAGCTTCATTTTGAACAACACGATAGCATATAAAGCCGTCATCTTCATAATATACCTGGAATTCCTGCGGATATTTCTGCTCAAAGGCTTTTGCCCAGTAGAAAAAGCGGCTTTCTAAGATATATCGGTTTTCTTCAAAATAAATATAAATTCCGTTATAGTTCGGCTGCTTAGCGGCAGCGTCTCTTGAAATATAACCAAGATTATTCATGCCATTCTTGAGTGGTCCAAAGAAGTTGTAGTTTAAAGGCTTCTTTTCAATATAGAAAAATACATATTTCGTAGGAATCGTAATCTTTTTGTTTGTTGTGAAATGATCCATCTTTTTTATAAACGTAGCCATTTCGTAATGCCGTGCATGATCCTTGATCATTTCAAGAGAATTTGTTGTGGTGACAATTGTATATTCATAATCAGGATATTCTTTCATAATCCGGTAATTACATTTTACTTCACTCGGATTTTGCAAGGTGAAAATGTAATTTAATGGTTTCACGGCATTGTTTGTTATGGTCAGACAGACAAGTATAATACTTAGTCCGATTGGCACAATCTCACTGACAAAATGATAGCGTAAAGGGCGCATCAGTATCACGTAGATAAGATCAATTGCACAAGTAATAAATAGCGGAGTTGCGTATGCTAAAAAAATACGACCGCGTGTATAGTCCATCAATGTTGGCAATGGGAGATAGTCCGCACACAACAGTAACATCATAAAAATATAGTATATTCCGGTACATAATACGTTCCGGTAATAAAAAGATGGGATCATATGAGATATAACATGGGACCCGATATGTGTGACAGACCGCAATAACAAAAGCAGGAATGCACAGACCGTCAGAATCTCGGAACCATATATGATCAAAGGAATTGTTTTCTTTCCGTTATAACAGCCCTCAAAAAGGAAAGATGCAACAAAGTTTACATGTTTAATTTCCTGCTTGACTTTGTTTAGCACCAGAAGGACTTTTTGTGGAACCTTTTGTAATTTTTGTATAAATGTAACCTTTTGTGGTGTGTTTTTACTCTTTTGAACAGAAGTTGTATCGGAAGTACCGATTGTACTTTGCCCATCTGTTGTATCAGAAAGGTTCGTATCCTGCGTTTGCTGTGTATCATTTGTGCTGTCGGTTACTGAGTCGTCGGATTCTTCTCCAGTAGACATCATACCTAAAGCCCAGCCAAGTGATCCCTGTAGTGGGGTTCCCTGTACAAAAGCGATTCCCATCGGTGCAATTGCAAGAAAGAGACTGCATATTCCGCTGATCAGAATTGGAATCAGATGACGTTTATACAAAATAATCGGGAAATAAGCAACAGCAATTGCAAGGCAGAGTATAAATGCAATGATCGTGATATAAAAATGGATTGCGAGTGTTAAGGAAAAGCTAAATGCAAATAAAACAAGGCTGATCGTGGAAGGCTGGATATGGTATTGTGCCAGATAACAATACAGCCGGTTCTGTTTTCGGTATTTTTGTTCTTCCCGGTATTCATTTTTTTTCTGTTCGAAAAAAGAAAGTAGGAAATAAGCACATGGATAAAGAAAGATCATGCCGAATTCCTGTGGAAGTGTCCATTGGTAACGCATGGTTTCCATATAATTAAACAGATCCGGTACAGAAAAAATGTAGACGCCGATAATCGGTATGAAACGGGAGCGGCAGATTTTTTTTAATACAACATAGATCATCGTATATATAAAAAACATTTGTGTCACATTAAATGTACGAAGCAGCGTTGTTGTACTGAATCCGAAAAAGGTATGCAGAAAATACAGAATATTATGAAAACCGAAAGGATAGATTCCATCATAAAAAATCGTACCCTGATCCATTGCATTGATCCATTTCTGGTGTACGACGAGATCGGATGTACCGTAGGCATATCTGGTTACGGTGGAATAGCCGTAATACCATGCATTAAAAGCAAATATGGAGATCAAAGACAGCCATTCTGGAATGTGATGAATAAAATGGGAAAATATGGATCTGATCAGACCGGCTACATATTGCTTAGGACGCTGTGAGAGTGTTGAAATGATTGTTTTAAACTTAGCTTCACCAAGAAAAAGACGTGAGATACTCATAAAAAGGATCTGAAAGAAACGTCGGATTCCCGGACGGTTGATCCGCGTCCAAAGGAAAAAAAGCGGAATGATCGTAAACAGGTATAAAGAAAGTTTTCCGGGAATATGCAGTAAAAAGATCAAAAAGACGATATTGACCAGATAAACATTGCCTAACACTGTACAGACAATAAACCGGTGTGTCAGGCTTTTTTCGCGCAGCATTTCATGAAATACAATATTAGGTACAACAAGAACGCTTACACAGTAAGCAAGCGTTACGAGAACGATATCAATGATAGTTTGTATTTCTAATGCCATGGTTGCACCTTCTTTATTCTTTATTCTTTCAGAAAAATTAACTGAATGTACGGATCAGTTCTAACATGTCATTATCAATCGGGATATTGGAATGTTTGAGCCGGTCCATATATTCAAAGAAATGAATCTTGTCTTTGATCGAAAAGTAGTGATGCAAAGCACAACGATACATTTCGATATGATCAGGATAATTTGTTGTAAAACGCTGAATCCAAAGTTCACTGCTTTGCAGATCATTGATCTTTGTTAAAAGTGAGATCAATGCGGTGTAATGCATTGGTTTTAATTGTGTCTGATCAGCATGGAAAAGACGTTCGCAGACTTTTTGTAACGAATAGATATAGGTCTTTTCTTCCAGTTCAGATAAAAAGCCTGCACCAAGCATCTCACTCAGGTAGTTGATATACAATACCATAACTTCCGTGTCATCCGGTTCTGCATCCATCTGTGCATAAAACTTTTGCAATGTCTTTTGAAATTCATTCATAATGTCCATGATCGCAGAAGCCGCATAATGAGAAGCTTCGGAATCAGAGCTGTTTAGGGCTTTTGTAACGGCATTAATTGATTTTTTGACATCACCGCGAAGAACTGTTAAAAGCAGATTACGCAGATTTTCTTTATCATTGATCATAATGGCTTCTTCCATCGGGATCAGATTGATCTCATCGGATTCATCAGGACGTTCTACGACATCAACACGTTTTTTCGAGAATGTGATTGCAGCCAGATCAATGCTGGTATCAAAAAAGAGATGGTAAAAGAGATTACCAAATCCTAAAAAAGCAGGACCGATCACAGGACATAAAAGCATAAATAAGGACAGGATCACATATCTGACAGGATCTTTTTCGTCTTTCTCTTTTTTGACTCTGAAAGCAAGGCCATAAATCAGATAGCCGGCAGCAATCATAGTATTAATTGTAAGGATGACGGCTAAAAAGATGACTTCCTGCTTTGGTGTGATAGTCATGATACAACCTCCTTTTTTGGAACGCAGGAAAGACCTAATTCCTGCATTCTGGTAATGATAAACTGTGCATCACCGGTATTAGAGTTTGTCAACAAAATACAGATTCGGTTCTGGTTATCCAGACCGATATAATCGGAGAAACGCAATTTAGAAGACAGGAGTGTACTCCATTCGGTATAGGACATTTCTTTTTGTGAAGCAACTTGCAATACGGTATATTCGGTCAGATGTTTATCCATTGCATCCTGATAAATATGGCAAAGCTCCATAAAAGCGTCTGCGGTCAAAAGACGTGTATCTTTGATAAAACGTGTATTGGCAAGTGCATCCAGATAACGCTCGGCTCGGTCTACCGAGTTGTAGATCATAAAGCCTAAAACGGTAAGCAGGTTTGCCTGATATTGTGTCATTTTTTCAAAGGAGAGCCCCCAGATCATAATGATTTCCAAAGGCTTGTCATTTCGATAGATCGCACTTGCCATCAAAGGATAATCTTCATTCATGGTCTTATTGATATAGACTTGTTTGTTATGTAACATATCTGTCATATCTGTCATTTCAGAATATTTTACGGATTTGCCAAGAACTTTTGCCTGATCAGAGGTAGCCGAAAAGAGACGGCAGTAGTCGGCATTGGCAACCTGATAGATTGCGACATCCGGTGTTTTTAAAATTCGGCTGATAATGTCAGCAGCATAGAATAGGATCGCACCTTCTTCTACCGAGTCAAGCTGGGAAGTGATACTGTAGATCTTTACTAAGCTGTCATCATAATCAATAATACGGTTCTGGTAGATGTTTTTGATACGGTTATTACTGTCATTGATATGCACCAGATCCTGAAGCTGTGAACTTAAAAAAGAGATCTCTTCGTCTTTTTCATAAGTGATATTTTTTGTGCTGTCACGCAGACGACCGACAGCCATTGCTACAATAAATAACTGTGCGATCCACAGATAGGTATTGTAATCGATCAGAAGCTCAATCCCGGTTCGGAAGTAAAGTTGTCGGAAACAATAACCGATCACACTTAATGCTGCTGAAAAAACTGCCTGTTTTGTACCGTAAATACCTGCAAACAAAAGAACATAAAGCAGGAAAAAATCAAGTTTGTCAAAATACCCTGAACCGACAGCACGGTTATTGATCATAAAGACCGGAATGAAGATCACAAGGTTTTCGATAAATGGCAGCATTGCGGTAAATAAGGTCTTGATGCGTTGAACGATCTGATTTTTGGAAGTATTCTTATTTTTTTGATCAAGAAAATCTTTTCTTCTTTTGCGCATTTTTTTATAGATTGCAGGAATGGTTTTCTCATAAGAGTTAAACACAGAAAAGTGGTATTCTTCGCAAAATTCCGAATTATCTAATGCCAGACTGACCGGTGTTCCTGTCGTGTTGTCCTCAATTATGATCGAGTCATCAACGGAATGGATCAGTTTTGCAATATCAAAGTCAGAAAGAAGTTTTTGCGAGGAGATGTGATAGAGATCTTTTTTGTGTTTCTTTTCCTGTACGAACTGGTAAATGCCAAAGACAACATCCGATACATGGATCATGGAAAAATGGATATTATCATTGACTGTGACGGAGCCGGTGTTTAAGGCCTCTTTACAGACATGACTTAACGGATCGGTACAATCTTCTATATCTAACGGTTCTTTATACATATGATCGATACGAAGTACCGATACATTTAAGCCGGTTGTTGCACGAAAATGGCGGCAGAGTTCCTCACCCTGTGTAATTGCAATTCCTTTATAATCCATGGCAGAGGTTGGCGTGTCGGCTTTGATAAATTCTTCCTGCGGATCGGAAAAAACCTCTGATGAAGACAGATAGATGAATTGCTTTGTATGCTGTACATTTGCAGACATCAATATATTGATCAGACCGGACATATAGTGCATGGATTCACTACGCATATTCTGCCATTTGAAATTCGTATCATATGCTCCGGTAAACAGAATAATATCCGGCTGTACACTGTCTAAAACTTCAATAATACTGTCACCGGTATATGGAAATGTATATTGTTCAAAGACATTGTGCGGCTTATTGCCATGGTATTGTTCGCCGGTCAGTACATAGACTTTGTCGTTTTCTTTATGAAATTTTTTGATCAATTCATTTGTAAATGCATTATAGCTTCCTGCAATAAAAACTTTCATACCTGTTATTACCTCTGTTCCCCCTTATATATCCCTGGTTTGCGTTTGCTCCCAATCCTTCTTTTAGAATAGTATAACATAAATCTTGCATACAAGGAAGTTTTATAAAAGAAAAATGGAACTACCCCTGCAGGAAATTACTTTTCGCTTGACAAAAAAAGAAAAGTTCGATACCATAGCAACTGATAATACGAGGAAGAGAAGAAGTAGTAGCATGGGAAGCCGAAAGAAAGCAGCCGGAAGATGAGAGGAGCAGGACAAACATGCATATGAATACATCTCGGAGTAGCAGACTGAACGAAAGAGTAAGTCTTGACGGTGCTGCACCCGTTAGCGTGCAAAGATATCATAGGTATCTTACAAAGGCATTCTGTGTGAGCAGGGTGTAAATAAAGGTGGTAACACGATTGATGATTCGTCCTTTTGCATAATTGCAAAAGGACTTTTTTACTGTATAGGAAAAATACCTTTACGGTAATAGTGTATATAGCACAAAGTCTGCTTTGCACTTTTTATGTGAAAATACCTATGTAGCAGCGGTATACATAGCAGCAGGATGCTGCTACACTTTTTATGAAAAACGGAGGTTATAACAGATGACAGTTTATGATGAGTTAGTAGCACGTGGTCTGATCGCACAGGTGACAGATGAAGAAGAGATCAAAAAATTGATCAACGAAGGAAAGGCGGTTTTTTATATCGGATTTGATCCGACAGCAGACAGTCTTCATGTAGGACATTTTATGGCACTCTGCCTGATGAAACGTTTACAGATGGCAGGAAATAAGCCGATCGCTCTGATCGGAGGTGGTACAGCGATGATCGGTGATCCTTCCGGCAGAACCGATATGCGTCAGATGATGACAAAAGAAACGATCGCACATAATGTAGAATGCTTTAAAAAGCAGATGAGCCGTTTTATTGATTTTGGTGAAGACAAAGCTCTTTTGGTAAATAACGCAGACTGGCTTATGGATCTGAATTATGTAGAATTACTTCGTGAAGTCGGTCCGCATTTTTCAATTAACCGTATGTTAAATGCAGAATGTTATAAGCAGCGTATGGAAAAGGGATTAAGCTTCTTAGAGTTTAACTACATGATCATGCAGAGTTATGATTTCTATGCATTGTTCCAGAAGTATGGCTGTAATATGCAATTTGGTGGAGATGACCAGTGGAGTAATATGCTTGGCGGAACACGTCTGATCCATTACAAACTCGGCAAAGATGCCTATGCTATGACGATCAATCTTTTATTAAACTCAGAAGGTAAGAAAATGGGTAAGACGCAGTCCGGGGCAGTATGGCTTGATCCGGAAAAGACAAGTCCGTTTGATTTCTACCAGTATTGGAGAAACGTAGCGGATGATGATGTATTAAAATGTCTGCGTATGCTGACATTCCTTCCATTAGAGCAGATCGATGAGATGGATACATGGGAAGGAAGCCAGTTGAATCAGGCAAAAGAGATCTTGGCTTATGAACTTACCAAATTAGTTCATGGAGAAGAAGAAGCCAAGAAAGCACAGGATAGTGCAAAAGCATTATTTGCAAGCGGAAACGCTGCTGATATGCCGGAAGTTGTGTTGACAGACGATGATTTTGAAGAAGGAAGTATCGGTATTTTAAGACTTCTCGTAAAAGCAGGATTAGCACCTTCAAATGGTGAAGCCCGTCGTAATGTAGAACAGGGCGGTGTTTCCGTGGACGGTGAGAAAGTGACCGATCCAAAAGCACAGCTTACAAAAGATACGTTTGCAGGTGATGGTGTTGTCCTGAAACGAGGCAAAAAGAAATTTATGAAGATTGTGTTAGGATAAGAAGAAATTCTTTGAACGAAAAGCAAAAAACTATCTTAAACAAAAAGAAAAGCATCTTAGCAAAAGTGTCTCCTGAGTGGAGGGCATTTTGCAAGATGCTTTTTTGTTACTTCGCATTTTTAATCCGTTGCCATTGTGCGGAATAAAAAGCTATAGATCTCTTCGCTTTTTTCTTTAAAACGTTTGCATGCATCGATCGCATCTTCTTCGGATGGAACATTGATCGCTACTTCCACGATCGTACTGCCACGCTCAACAACAGTACAGCGTGCCAGATATTCGGTTGAAGAAATCTTTGTATAATCACTCCGGATCGAGGTGTCATCCACAATCTGAATCCGGTTTTTGGCAAGATAAGCCTCGATTTCCTGAATGGTATCGGAAGGAAGCTGTGATACAAAATAATTTAATGTCTCATGTCCTTTATCTGTGATCGTATAATAAGAAGTGGTATGCGTCTGATGCGCTTTGATCATATTATCTTCGGTAAGAGCAACTAAGGTTTCCTGAATCGAAAAATAATCAGTATAGCCGTGCTCTAAAATGAAATCAGAAAGGATCGCATTCGTGATATCCTGATTGGTCTTACTTAAAAAATAAAGAATGATCAATTTATATAATTTCAGCGATTCTGATGTCATAACATCCCTCCTTATTTCTTCTTTTGATAATCCATGCCCTGATAGATCTGCTCTTCTTTTAACTGATGGGCGATCCGGTTTAAGACATGTCTTTTGTGCAAACTCCATAAAGGTGCAAGCAGCAGTTCTTTTGGTCCGTCTCCGGTCAGACGGTGGATCACGATATCCGGTGAAAGATGGGCAATGCATTGTAGTAAAAGAGCAATATATTCTTCTTCTGAAAGCAGAGAAAGTGTAGGAAGTTCTTTTGCAAGATCCGTATCCTTTAAGATATGAAGAAGTTGCAGCTTGATTCCCTGAATGCCTAGTGCATTCAGATATTCGATCGTTTCTAAGACTTCTTTTGTGCTTTCGCCGGGAAGACCGAGGATGATATGTACAATAACAGGAATGTTTCTTTTTTGCAATTCTTTGACAGTCTGTTCAAAACAGGATAACGGATATCCGCGTCGGATCTTGAGCGCAGTTTTTTCGTGGATTGTTTGTAAACCAAGTTCCACCCAGACTGGCTTGATCTGATTGCATTCGCTAAGAAGATCGTAGATGCTTTCCGAGAAACAATCCGGTCTTGTTGCGATCGAAAGAGCACAGATCCGTTCATCCTGTAAAGCCGGAATATAACATGCACGCAGTTTTTTGACCGGAGCATAGGTATTGCTATAGGATTGAAAATAAGCAATGAATTTCTGCCCGGTCTTTTTATCGTGCGTTTGCAAGAAAGTGATCGCATCATCAATCTGTTGTGTGACAGAGTGCGCCTGTTTTGTGGCAAAATCACCCGAACCGCCTTTGCTGCAAAAAATGCAGCCTCTTGTATCAAGTGTGCCATCACGGTTCGGACAGGTCATTCCAGCGTCTAAGGCAAGTTTATATACCTTTTGACCGAAGGTTTCTTTTAAATAAAAATCCAGAGAATAGTATGGTTTTTCTCCCCAACGTTGTATTATGTTATTTGACATATGCTTTTACGGCATTAGCAACGACATCGGCAACACGGGGATCAAAAGCTTCAGGAAGAATGTTTTCGTCATTTAAGTCTTTTTCATCTACGAGATTAGCGATTGCATTGGCAGCAGCAAGCTTCATCTCATCTGTGATCTGGGAAGCTCGGCTTTCTAATGCTCCTTTGAAGATACCCGGAAATGCAACGACATTGTTGACCTGATTCGGAAAATCAGAACGGCCTGTTCCGACAATACGTGCCCCGGCTTTCTTTGCAACGTCCGGCATGATCTCCGGTACCGGATTTGCCATGGCAAAAAGGATTGCATCCTGATTCATCGAAGCAACCATTTCTTCGGATACGATATTTGGTGCAGAAACGCCAATGAAAATATCAGCACATTTCATTGCATCGGAAAGAAGTCCTGTTTTCTGCTCTAAGTTGGTTACTTCCATCATTTCTTTCTGCATCCAGTTCAGATCCGGTGAAGACTTTGAAAGGATACCGTTGATTCCACAGATCGTAACATGCTTAAAACCATATAAAAGCAAAAGTTTTGTGATTGCAATGCCTGCAGAACCGTCTCCGTTGACAACAACATTACAGTTTTCTTTTTTCTTGCCAACGATCTTCAAAGCATTGATAATACCTGCAAGTACAACGATAGCGGTTCCGTGCTGGTCATCATGAAAGACCGGGATCGATAAGGCTTCTTTTAAACGCGCTTCGATCTCAAAACAACGCGGTGCAGAGATATCTTCGAGATTGATACCGCCGAATGCAGGTGCAATACGGATCACAGTCTCGATAATTTCCTCGGTATCCTGTGTATCTAAGCAGATTGGAAACGCATTGACATTACCAAACTCCTTGAAAAGAACTGCTTTTCCTTCCATGACAGGCATGGCAGCTTCCGGACCGATATTACCAAGACCAAGTACGGCGCTTCCGTCAGAAACAACAGCGATCGTATTGGATTTGATCGTGTAACGATAAACATCGTCTTTGTTTTTGGCGATCTTTTTGCAAGGCTCTGCTACACCCGGTGTATAGGCAAGAGCCAGATCTTCTCTTGTTCTGACATGACATTTTGGTTCTGTTGTGATCTTACCGTTCCATTCTTCATGTAATGCAAGTGCTTTTTCGTTGGTGTTCATAATGTCCTTATCCTCCATATCTGTTTCTCTGTTTTTATTGCAGACAAAATTTATAATTGTATGCAGCTTATAAACTCTGATTAAATATTTTATCATATAATAAGGGATCAGGCAAGAATGGACTTTACAGATTCTGCTGCGTTATGTATAATAAAAAGATGTACAGATATATTCTATTATTAAAACTTCTAGTATAAAGAGAACGATGTCAGAATAGGAAAAAGAAATGTTTTTTCATTAGGACAGATATGGTATCTCTATCATGAAAATGAACTTTTAATACATTGATCATCATAATGAAATTCCCTGAGGATGAATGCTCCCGGTGTTTTGTACCGGTTGCGGACAGTATCATATTAATGAAAATCCAAAACAAAAAGTAAGAAAGATACAATGAATACAGGATAACAATACATAAAAGAAATGGAGAGCAGAATGGAGAATTTAGAAAACTTATCACTGGTAGATCTTCGTGCTTATGCCAAAAAACTGGGCATGAAAGGTGTCAGCACATTGCGAAAAAAAGAACTCGCACAGCGTTTGTCACAAGAGCAGCAAAAACACACCATGTCAGAGGCACCTGCTTCCATTGAAAAGCAGTCACATGATGAGAAAAAAGAACGACGACAGAATGAAACGGCACCACGCAGAGACGGCCGGGAGTTTCGAAGAGAGTACAACCAGAAAGTAAAAGCACATTATAATAACAATGCATCTTCCGAGACGGAATCAGGTAAAACAAGAAATGTGTCTCATGATACAGAAGCACACACACAGCGTAGTGGTATTTTGGAAGTATTACAGGAAGGATATGGTTTTATACGATGTGAAAACTTCCTGCCGGGCGAAGATGATGTGTATGTGTCACCGGCATTGATCCGAAAATACCAGCTTCGTACAGGCGATATTCTGACAGGCGTTGCAAGACAAAAAAGCCAGAATGAAAAGTTCGGTGCACTTTTATATATTGCCGATGTCAATGGTCATCCGGTAGCAGAGCTGGCACGACGCAAGAAATTTGAACATCTGACACCGATTTTTCCAAATGAAAGAATACGGTTAGAAACACCGGGAAGCGGGATTTCGATGCGCATGATGGATCTGATCTCGCCGATTGGAAAAGGACAGCGCGGTATGATCGTATCACAGCCTAAGACCGGTAAGACAACGCTGTTAAAGCAGGTAGCAAAAGCAGTTAAGACAAATCATCCAAAGATGCATATCATAGTACTGCTGATCGATGAAAGACCGGAGGAAGTGACAGATATTAAAGAGTCAATTCAGGGAAGCAATGTAGAAGTAATCTACTCTACTTTTGACGAGTTGCCGGACAACCATAAACGTGTATCGGAAATGGTGATCGAGCGTGCAAAACGTCTCGTGGAACATGGTGAAGATGTGATGATCCTGTTAGACAGCATTACGCGTCTTGCCAGGGCATATAATCTGACGGTGCAGCCAAGTGGGCGCACTCTTTCCGGTGGCCTTGACCCGGCGGCTTTGCATATGCCAAAGCGGTTTTTTGGTGCAGCCCGTAACATGAGAGAGGGCGGCAGTTTAACGATTCTTGCTACTGCATTGGTAGATACCGGAAGCAAGATGGATGATGTTGTGTTTGAAGAGTTTAAAGGAACCGGTAACATGGAACTTGTATTAGATCGTTCTTTATCGGAAAGAAGGGTTTTTCCGGCAATCGATCTGCCACGCTCGAGTACACGGCGGGATGATCTTTTGCTGTCAAAAGAAGAATTAGAAGCAAGCTTTTTGATGCGCCGGGCATTTAACAGCCGCAAATCAGAAGAAGCGGTAGAGCGTATTATTGAATTGTTCAGAAAGACGAAAAATAATGCAGAATTTGTGCAGGTTGTCAAAAAGACAAAAATTGTATAAATCAAGAAAAAAGATATTGCAATTCACTTTTTACTATGCTATACTGAGATAGTTGTGTTTAATTTGTAATCGAAGAGTTTCAGGCTCTTTCGTATATGTAGTTGCTATCACAAGGATGGCGGAATGGAGGTAAATCATGAGAGAAGGAATTCATCCTAATTATTATCAGGCTAAGGTTGTGTGTAACTGTGGAAATGAGTTTGTAACCGGTTCTACAAAGGAAGAGATCCATGTAGAAATCTGTTCAAAATGTCATTCATTCTATACAGGTCAGCAGAAGGCTGTTAAGGCTCGCGGTGCGATCGATAAGTTCAATCGTAAGTACGGTATGCAGGCTAACTAGCGAAATATCTGGTCAGTTTACTGGCCTTACCAATGGTCACAATACCCATTTTACAGGTGTTGTGACCATTTCTGCTATAAAGATGTGGCTATCAGAAGAAAGTATGATTTGATTATAAATTGCATCGTAAGATGTAGAATCGAGGTGGATTATGAAGTCATCAGGGATTGGCGGACAGGCTGTTTTAGAAGGTGTCATGATGCGCAATAAGTCAAAATACGCTGTTGCTGTCAGAAAACCGGATGGAGAGATTGCGGTAACACATGGCAAAACAAAAAGTCTTGCAGACCGCTCTATTTTCTTTCGGCTTCCTATTGTCCGTGGAATTGTGACATTTGTAGAGTCATTAGTGCTTGGAATGCGTACACTCACGTATTCTGCAAGCTTTTATGAAGAAGAGGAAGAAAAGATTGTCTCTAAGAAGGAAGATGCGAAAGACGAACGCAAGGAAGCGGTGCAGATGGGACTTACCGTTGCATTATCCGTTGTGATCGCGTTGTTAGCATTTGTCGTGCTTCCGTATGGATTGTCACAGATGCTTAGCAGCAGAATTTCGTCTTTTGCCGTATTAGGGCTGATCGAAGGATTGATTCGTATTGTACTTTTTGTGGGATATGTGATCGCAATATCCTATATGAGGGATATTAACCGTACTTTTATGTATCATGGTGCAGAACACAAAGCAATCAATTGTATTGAAAATGGTCTGGAACTGACACCGGAAAATGTACGAAGACAATCCAGATATCATAAAAGATGTGGAACAAACTTCTTGTTTATTGTTATTTTTTTGAGCATTATTTTCTTTATGTTTCTGCATTTTGATAATATGTGGCTCAGGATCATCTCAAGAATCGTGTTAGTACCTGTGATTGCCGGAGTGTCTTATGAATTCATCCGCTTTGCCGGAAATAGTGAAAATAAATTTGTCAGTATGCTTTGTAAACCCGGAATGTTACTTCAGATGCTTACAACAAGGGAGCCGGATAACAAGATGATCGAAGTGGCGATCGCATCGGTAGAAGAAGTTTTTGACTGGAGAGAATACCAGAGACGATGCATCGCTGCTGTTAAGAGCCGTGCAAAATTAAAAGAAATGCACAGCACGGACAAAAAACGTAAATCACGAGCCGAGATCGCAGAAGAGATCAAACGCAGAGAAGCAGAACGTGCACAGCGTGCGAACGAACGGGCCAAATATATCATGGAAAGAGAACGGCGTGAAGCAGAGTTAGAGAAGCTGGCACAGGATGCAAAAGAAAAGCGTTCTTCCAGAAGAGAAGAAATGTTAAAAGAGCAGGAAAATGATGATACATTAGATCATCTGGATCATTTTTTTGACGATGAAGATAAAGGAAAAGAAAAATAAGATGATGGAATGTAATATATCAGAGCCGATCACATACCAGAATCTGTTGCAGGTTGGAAGATCGCATCTGGAAAAAATGAATATTCTGGATGCAGCATTAGACAGCCGCTATCTTTTAGAGTATGTGACGGGGCAGAACAATGGATGGTTATTTTTACATGGTTCGGAATCAGCAGAACAAAAGGAAATTGCTGTATATACCGATCTGATCAAGAAACGTGCCAGGCATATTCCGCTGCAGCATCTTACCGGTGTGCAGGAGTTTATGGGGTTGTCTTTTTATGTGAATGAGCATGTTTTAGTACCAAGACAGGATACGGAGTGCTTAGTTGAAATGGTACTGCCGATCACGGAAAACAAAAAAATACTGGATATGTGTACCGGATCAGGATGCATAGCAATTTCGCTTGCTGTACTTGGAAAAGCAAAGGAATGTACAGCAGTAGATCTTTCGGATGCGGCACTCGAAGTTGCAAAAAAAAATGCAAGGATTAACCGGGCAGATGTAAAATATGTACAAAGCGATCTGTTTGAAAAGATTGATGATACATATGATATTATTGTGTCAAATCCACCGTATATTCCACAGGATGTGATCGAAGGTCTGATGGAAGAAGTGCGGGAGCACGAGCCACGCATGGCACTTGACGGAGGTAAAGATGGACTCGATTTTTACCGTAGTATCATAGTAGAAGGTGTTAAGCATTTGAATGTCGGTGGCTGGCTTTTTTTTGAAATCGGATGCGAACAGGCAAAAGATGTTATGGATCTGATGCGTATGTCAGGATATTATGAAGTAAACTGCCAGAAAGATTATGCAGGCAATGACAGAGTTGTTTATGGACATCGTTAGAGTATCATTAGTGACAGTCTGTTTCAGAATGGAGGAACAAAATGTTTGAGAGATTAGAAGACTTAGTAAGACGATTAGAAGAGTTAAACATTGAATTGACCGATCCTGATACGATCAATAATCAGGAAAAGTATCGCCAGCTAATGAAAGAGCAGAACGAACTCACACCGATCGTTGAGAAATATTTGGAATATAAGAAAGCAAAAGAGGGTGTCGAAGACAGTTTGGCTCTTTTGGAAGAAGAAAATGATGAAGAGATGCGTGAGCTTGCAAAAGAAGAGTTAAATGAATGCAAGCAGACTGTAGAGCAATGTGAGCAGGAATTAAAGATTCTGATGCTTCCGAAAGATCCTAACGATGATAAAAATGTCATTGTCGAGATCCGTGGCGGTGCAGGCGGTGATGAAGCCGCTCTTTTTGCAGCAGATCTGTTCCGTATGTATTCAAAGTTTGCAGAAAGAAATCACTGGAAAGTCGAAGTCATGAGTGCTAACGAAAATGGAATCGGTGGTTTTAAAGAAATTGTATTTATGGTGATCGGTCAGGGAGCATACTCTAAATTAAAATATGAAAGCGGTGTACATCGTGTACAGCGTATCCCTTCGACGGAATCCGGTGGACGAATCCATACATCAACAGCAACCGTGGCAATTATGCCGGAAGTAGAAGATGTAGAAGTATATGTGGATCCTAACGATTGTAAGATTGATGTATATCGAGCATCCGGCAATGGTGGTCAGTGTGTCAATACAACGGACTCTGCCGTACGTATTACACATATTCCAACCGGTATTGTCGTAACCTGTCAGGATGAGAAATCACAGCTTAAAAACAAAGATAAAGCAATGAAAGTACTTCGTTCCCGCATTTACGACATGGAACAGGAAAAGGCAAACAGTGAGCAGGCAGCAGAGCGTAGAAGTCAGGTCGGAACCGGTGACCGTTCTGAAAAGATCCGTACTTATAATTTCCCACAGGGACGTGTAACAGATCATCGTATCAAGTTTACAAGTCATCGTCTGAATGAAATCTTAGAAGGCGATATCAATGAATTATTACAAAATATCATTATGGCGGATCAGACTGCAAAACTCGAAAAAATGAATGAAAGTGCATAAAATGTTCGTTTTGTTTTCTAATGCAAAGAGATAGAACTTTATAAAGAAACAGTTCGATCAGTTACGAAAAGACGGTCTTTGACATAAGTTATTGCCCGTCTTTTCTGTTTTCGTAACAATAAAAGGAAGAAATGAGGTGCAGGATGATACAGAGTGAATCCAATGTACAGATCAAAGAATTGATCAAGTTACAAAAAAATGCAAGAGAGCGTAAAAAGAAAAAGCTGTTTGTTGCAGAAGGAATGAAATTAACAAAAGAAGCGGCTTTTCATGGAAAATTAAAAAAAATCTATATCGCACAGGATGTCTATGAACATAGAGAGCGGGAATTGGATGATTTTTTGGCAAAGCAGGATTATGAAGTCGTCGATACAAAGATTTTTCGTCAGGCAGCACAGACCGTTACACCACAGGGAATGTTAGCATTAGTAGAAGTGCCGGAATATTCTGTTGATACGTTGCTTTGTGATCCAAAAAGAAGTTTTCTTTTGTTAGACGATCTTCGTGATCCCGGTAATTTAGGAACAATCATGAGAACCGCAGAAGGAGCCGGTATGTCCGGTGTGATCTTAAGCCGGGAGAGTGTGGATCTTTTTAATCCTAAAGTAGTGCGTGCTACGATGGGAGCAATCTTTCGTGTTCCGTTTTATTATGCCGATGATCTGATTGAGGTCATAGAACGGCTAAAAGCAAAGCAAATACCTGTTTATGGTACGATGATGCAGGGCAGTGAAGTCTATGATGCACTCGACTATACAAATGGTGCAGCAATCGTGATCGGTAATGAAGCGAACGGAATATCGGAGAAAGTGACCGCTCATCTGACAAAAGGCGTGCGTATTCCGATGGATGGCAGTTTAGAATCACTTAATGCTGCGGTAGCAGCCGCAATTTTGATGTATGAAACAGCCAGACAAAAAAGAACAAAAAGTGATTGACGCTGCGTCTGCCTTGTCATTTTCATAAATATGGCTTATAATGCGAACAAATAGCATAATATTCATTATAATATGGATAACGTTCCGTTTTATTATGAAAAAGGAGGGGGTAATTTGAGTCCATTATATTGGCTGCTTGCAGTTGGTGTTTTGCTGGTTCTTGAAATGCTGACATTGGGTCTGACAACGATATGGTTTGCAGGAGGTGCTTTTGTTGCTTTTCTGGCAAGCTTGTGCCATGCTTCTGTTCCGGTGCAGATCATCTGTTTCTTGGTCGTATCGATCATACTTTTGGTCTTTACACGTCCGATCGCAGAAAAATATTTTAATAAAAATCGTGAAAAGACGAATGTAGACAGTCTGAGCGGACAGCAGGGAAGAGTGTTAGAAGAGATCAACGGTTTTTTACAGACTGGAAAAGTATTGTTGAATGGAATGGAGTGGTCTGCAGTCAGCAAGCAGCCGGAAGATATCCTGCCTGTTGATACCGAAGTGGTTGTTGTTCGGGTAGAGGGTGCACATCTGGTTGTTAAGAAAGCACAGGAAGAAGAAAACCATTCCGCATAAAGCGAAGAACATAGGAAACAAAATAGGGAAAGAAATTTAATCAGGCAAAGAAAAGGAGAAAAAATATGAGTCTTATAGCAATTATCATTTGTGTGATCGTATTGATCATTGTACTTTCATGTATTAATGTAGTACCACAGGCGAAAGCATATGTTGTGGAAAGATTAGGTGGTTATCAGGCAACATGGGGTGTTGGTGTACATTTTAAACTTCCGATCATCGACCGTGTAGCCAAAAGAGTGATCTTAAAAGAACAGGTTGTTGATTTTGCACCACAGCCGGTTATTACGGCAGATAATGTTACGATGCGAATTGATACCGTTATCTTTTTCCAGATCACAGATCCAAAGCTTTATGCATACGGTGTGGAAAATCCAATCTTAGCGATTGAAAACCTGACGGCAACAACGCTTCGAAATATCATTGGTGATTTGGAACTGGATGAGACATTGACATCGCGTGAGACGATCAATACTAAGATGAGAGCTTCGTTAGATACGGCAACCGATCCGTGGGGGATCAAAGTTAATCGTGTCGAATTGAAAAACATCATTCCTCCTGCAGCCATTCAGGAGGCAATGGAAAAACAGATGAAAGCAGAACGTGAAAAGCGTGAATCAATCCTTCGTTCACAGGGTGAAAAAGAGTCGGCAATCTTAGTTGCACAGGGTAATAAAGAAGCAGCCATTCTGGATGCAGAAGCAGACAAACAGGCAGCAATCTTAAAGGCAGAGGCAGCCAAAGAAGCAACAATCCGTGAAGCAGAAGGTAGAGCACAGGCAATCTTAGCCGTACAAAAAGCCAATGCAGATGGTATCCGTATGTTAAACGAAGCCGGTGCAACAGATAAAGTCATTCAATTAAAGAGTTTAGAGACCTTTACAAAAGTAGCAGACGGAAAGGCAACAAAAATCATTATTCCATCTGAGTTACAATCATTAGCAGGTCTGGTAACATCCGTAAAAGAAATAGCAAAAGAAGACTAGAAACGAGGTTTTAACATGAACTTAAAAGGAAGAAATTTTTTAACATTAAAGGACTTTTCACCGGAAGAAATAACTTATCTGATCGATCTTGCGGCTGATTTAAAAGATAAGAAGAAAAAAGGAATACCGGTCAATCATTACGTAGGAAAAAATGTAGCATTGATCTTTGAAAAAACAAGTACACGTACACGCTGTTCGTTTGAAGTGGCAGCGCATGATATGGGGATGGGAACGACTTACTTAGATCCATCCGGTTCTCAGATCGGTAAGAAAGAAAGCATTCCTGATACGGCAAGGGTATTAGGGCGTATGTATGATGGAATCGAATACCGTGGCTATGGTCAGGAAATTGTAGAAGAGCTTGCAAAATATGCAGGTGTACCGGTGTGGAATGGTCTTACTAATGAATATCATCCGACACAGATGCTTGCCGATCTTTTGACGATCCGTGAGCATTTAGGAGATTACAAAGGATTGAAATTCGTCTATATGGGTGATGCACGTTATAACATGGGAAATTCTTTGATGATCGCCTGTGCTAAGATGGGCATGCATTTTGTAGCATGTACGTCAAAAGAATATTTCCCTTCAAAAGAGCTCGTGGCACAGTGTGAAGAATATGCAAAAGCTTCCGGTGGTTCGGTCGCATTGACGGAAGATGTAGAAAGCGGGACAAAGGATGCGGATGTGATCTATACAGATGTCTGGGTATCCATGGGGGAACCGGATGAAGTATGGGCAGAACGTATCAAGGTGCTTTCTCCTTATCAGGTGAATAAAAAAGTAATGGATAATGCCAAAGACAGTGCAATCTTTATGCATTGTCTGCCGGCTTTTCATGATCTAAAGACAAAGATCGGTAAAGAAGTATATGAGAAGTTTGGTATGAAAGAATTAGAAGTAACCGATGAAGTTTTTGAATCCGAACAGTCTGTTGTGTTTGATGAGGCAGAGAATCGTATGCATACGATCAAAGCTGTTATGGTAGCAACATTAGGTGAGCAGTAGAACAGTGAGGTCGTTGACGGAATGAAAGAAAAGATTCTAACGGAACTTCGGAAAGCAGGCGATGGTTATGTGTCAGGAACGGCGTTATGCAGTCTTTTAGGCATTTCACGTCAGGCAGTATGGAAAAATATTGCCGCACTAAAAGAAAACGGTTATCAGGTCGAATCGGTTGCAAGCAAAGGATACCGTCTGCTTTCGGAGCCGGATAAAATGTATGGGCCGGACATTTTAAGCAGGATTGATAAAGACTGTTTGTGTAAACAGGTGGAAAGTTTTGAATGTATTGATTCTACAAATACAAAAGTAAAGCAGCTTGCGGAAGCGGGTGCAAAGGAAGGGCTTTTGGTGGTAGCCGAAGAGCAGACCGGTGGAAAAGGAAGACGAGGAAGAGTATGGAAGTCAGAGCCGGGTATCGGAATCTGGATGTCCCTGTTGCTTCGCCCGACGCTTCCGACAGAGCAGATTTCCGGTCTGACTTTGTTAGCGGCACTTGCAATCGCAGGAGCAGTAGAAAAGTTGTGTAAGCTTCCCTGTCAGATCAAATGGCCAAATGATGTAGTGGTTGCCAAAAAGAAAATTTGTGGTATACTTACGGAGATGAGCACAGAAGAAAACTATATTCATTATGTTGTAGTAGGCATGGGCATCAATGCGAATACGCTTTCTTTCCCGGATGAGATAAAAGAGACGGCAACATCACTTTTTCTACAGACCGGTAAAAAAGTTGACCGTGCAGAACTGACAGCTATGATCACGCAAAGACTGTGTGCTTACTATGAACGTTTTGAAAAAGAAGGCGATCTGACTTCTTTTATTGATGAATATAATGAAAAGCTTGCCAACAAAGAACGTGAAGTACGGATTTATCATGGCATGGTGGAAAAGTGTTCCAAAGAAGATATAGAAACCGGCGTTGCAAAAGGAATTGATAAGACCGGGGCTTTGTTAGTAGAAGTTGACGGTCAGACAAAAAGAGTTGTATCCGGTGAAGTTTCAGTAAGGGGATTATATGGATATGTTTAATGAAATGCCGGAAGTACAAGGTGTGATTCTATGTGCTTCGAGTGCATATGAAGAGAAATATTATTTTAATCAGGAATTTGCCAATGTGCCACCATCTATACAGGATGAGCTAAAAATTTTATGTGTCTTGTATACAGCAGATATCGGAGGCATTTTAGTCTTGCATTTTGATGAAAAAGGGAATCTGCTGATGCATGTAACAGCACGGGAAAACGATCTGCTTTTTGATGAGATCGGAAGTGTGTTGAAGATTAAGCAGATACAGGCAGATAAAAGAGAGCTGTTAGAAGCATTGGAAATGTATTATCGTGCTATTTTTCTGCACGAGGATATAAGCGAACTATTAGAAGATTGAGAGGAAATGACATGTTATTAGCAGTAGATGTAGGGAATACCGATGTAACATTTGGCGTGTTTAAGGAGGAGGAACTGATTACACGTTTTCGTTTTACCGTGAAAGTTCCGAGAACATCGGATGAGTATGGTGAATTATTATGCAATATTTTAGAGCAGAAAGGATTTTCACCGGATGATATTGATGAAGTGATCATTGCATCCGTCGTTCCTCAAATGATGTATTCTTTTACAAGCGGCATTATCAAATATCTTCATTGTCATCCGACAGTAGTTGGTGCAGGAACAAAGACAGGCATTCGTATCGAGACGATCAATCCGAAAGAAATCGGACCGGATCGTATCGTAGATGCTGTCAGTGCATATGAGCAATATGGCGGTCCTGTGATCGTAGTTGACTTTGGTACGGCTACAACATATGATCTGGTTACCAAAGAAGGAGCTTTTCAGGGTGGTGTGATCAGTCCGGGTATCCGTATTTCAGCAAATGCTCTTTGGAAAAACACAGCCAATCTCCCTGAGATCGAGATTAAATGTCCGGCAAGTGCGATCGCAAAAGAGACGGTCAGTGCAATGCAGGCAGGTTTGTTCTTTGGAACACTTGGCCAGACGGAATATATTATCAATAAGATCAAAGAAGATGCCGGTTTAACCGATGTGAAGGTGATCGCAACCGGTGGCCTTGGTAAAGTTGTATCTGAAAACACGGATTCGATCGATGTATATGATGGAGATTTGACATTAAAAGGTTTGTTATATATTTACCAGAAGCAGAAAAACGGAACACATAAGTAAGAATGGAACAAGTATGAGAAATCTAACGATTGGAAATATTACATTAAAAGGAAATCTTATATTAGCACCGATGGCAGGAGTAACAGACCTGCCATTTCGTCTTCTTTGTAAGGAACAGGGAGCAGACCTTGTTTATACAGAGATGATCAGTGCGAAAGGAATTTATTATAATAACAAAAATACAGCGAAGTTATGGGAGATCGATGAGAAAGAAAGACCGGTATCGTTACAGCTTTTTGGATCGGATCCAAAGATCATGTCGGAGATGGCAGCTAAGATCGAACACCGTAATTTTGATATTCTTGATATTAATATGGGTTGTCCGGTTCCTAAGGTCGTCAACAATGGAGAAGGCTCTGCATTAATGAAAGATCCAAAGCTTGCAGGACAGATTGTAAAAGCAATCTCGGATCGGATCCAGAAGCCGGTTACCGTAAAATTCCGAAAAGGTTTTAATGATGGGCAGATCAATGCAGTAGAATTTGCAAAATATATGGAAGAAAACGGAGCAGCCGCAGTTGCGGTACATGGACGTACCAGAGAAGAATATTATAGCGGCAAAGCAGACTGGGAGATTATTGCAAAAGTCAAAGAAGCCGTATCAATCCCGGTTATCGCCAGTGGTGATATCTTCAGTCCGCAGGATGCACTGCGTTGTGAAAAAGAGACAGGTTGTGATGGTCTGATGTTAGGAAGAGGTGTCCGTGGAAATCCATGGTTGTTTCATCAGATCAAAATGTATCAGAAAAGCGGTATATTAGAAGAGAAACCTTCTTTTGAAGAGGTCTGTGCAATGATCCTCCGTCATGCAAAAATGTTATGTGATTTTAAAGAAGAATATATGGGGATTCGAGAGATGCGAAAGCATGTGGCATGGTATACGGCAGGCTATAAGCATTCTGCACAGATGAGGCGGGAAGTGAATTTGGTGGAATGCTATGCAGATTTAGAGAAGCTTTTGCAAAGAGCAATCGCAAGCCGGAAAGAAGGCTGGACGGGGATCGCTCCGGACATTCGTGATTGTGATAAGTAGGATAGATCAGACAGGAATAAAAGTGCATAGCAGGTACAATAACAAATAACAGTAACCATTTAAAAGAGCAGATAAAAAGGCATATGTGTATGTTTGGAAACATTTGGGAAAATCCCTATAGGAATGTTCTGACATAACAACATATGCCTTTTTATCTGCTTATGTTTTATATATACCTTTTATTAATATATCGTTTGCTTTCTATGCCTTTTATTGATATATATCATTACATTATCTGCTTTTTGCGGATATATATTTTTGCATTATATCTGCTGTTCATTGTTTATTTTCCTACGGATTCAAATTCTTCAATGATCTCCTTGGAAGGTGGTGCTGTCAGAAGACTGACAACAACGATGGCGATACATGCACATAGGAAAGCAGGAAGCAGTTCATAAATGCCCCATATGCCGCCAAGTGGCTTGATCAGGTATTTCCAGACAAATACCATGATACCGCCGACTAACATGCCGGCTAAAGCACCATTTCGATTGGTACGTTTCCAGAAAAGAGAGAACAGCATGATCGGACCGAAGGATGCACCAAAACCTGCCCATGCAAAGGATACGATCGCAAAGACAGAGCTTTCAGGATCTCTGGCAATAAATACACCGATCACAGCGATGCAGATAACGGTAATACGCGCAACTAACATAGAAGCTTTTTCAGAAAGTTCAATATGTAATACATCATGTAATAAGTTATGTGAAACGCTTGAAGATGCTGCTAAAAGCTGGGAATCAGATGTAGACATTGTACATGCTAAGATTCCGGCAAGAATGATTCCGGAAAAGATAATCGCAATTACACCATGGTTGCTAAGCAGCATGGCAATTTTAATGATCAAAGTCTCTGACTGGGAAGAATCTGTAAAAGCAGGGATATGTCCGGCTTTAGAGATACTGTAACCTATAATACCGATAAAGATTGCGATAAACATAGAGATGATAACCCAGATCGTAGCGATTCTTCTTGAAAGCTTTAATTTGTTTTCATCTTCCGTACCCATGAAACGAAGAAGGATATGAGGCATACCAAAGTAACCAAGTCCCCATGCAAGAGTAGAAAGAATTGTTAAAAAGCCATAGGAAGAAGCTGTACCGGTTGCCTGGTCATGGATCTGTGTCAGACTTAAATATCCGGCTAATCCCTTTGCATTGTTTATTACCACGTCTAAGCCGCCGGCCATGGACACGCCGAAGAACACAACGATCACAAGTGCGATCGTCATAACGATACTCTGGATCAGATCGGTTGTACTGGCTGCTAAGAATCCTCCGAGTGCTGTATATACTACAATAACGATCGCACTGACGATCATGGCAGGAAGATATGGGATGTTAAATAAGGTACTGAATAATTTTCCACAGGCAGCAAATCCGGATGCTGTATATGGTACGAAAAAGATAACGATCCAGATAGCGGAAATTGCCAATAAAAGATGACTGTTATCGCGAAAACGATTTGAAAAAAATTCAGGGATCGTAATGGCGTTGCCTGCTTTTACACTATAGCGACGAAGTCTTTTTGCGACAAAGAGCCAGTTCAGATAGGTACCGATACCAAGGCCGATCGCAGTCCAGCCGGCATCTGCCACACCGGATAAATATGCGACTCCGGGCAGTCCCATTAAAAGCCAGCTACTCATATCAGAAGCTTCTGCACTCATCGCAGTTACCAATGGACCGAGTTTTCTTCCACCGAGGTAAAAGTCGCTGACATCATTGTTCTTTTTTGAATAGATCACACCGATCACAACCATCATGATCAGATAGATTGCAATGACGGCAAGCATGCCAATTGTTTTTAGTTCCATAAATGTCTCCTTTCTTCGTTGCATCTTCCGGTCATAATGTTGTAGTAGCATAGTTTTTGTGTAAAAACATTATAAAGTATGTCACTTTGGAAGTACAATCTTTTCTATTATAGCAAAAAAAGAAGAGAACGACAACAACGATCCGCAGACAGGAGATTTCATATGAGTCGCAGACAGGAGCTTTCATTTGGATCACTGTGAAAATAAGCGGAGTATCATACTGTTTGTTTGCGGTAATCACGCGGAGAGATATGATACATTTTTTGAAATTGTCTCGAAAAGTAGTTGCTATCATTAAAACCCGAACGATAGGCAATCTCAGAAATCGTATCTTTTGTTGTCTTTAGAAGAACACAGGCATGCTGCATACGCAAAGAAAGAATATAATTGCCCGGTGTCATATGGTAAGAAGCAGAGAATATTCTTGAAAAGTGACGTGTAGACATGTTGGAGATCTCCGCTAATTGTGCGATCGAAATCGGTTCGGTAAAATGACTTTCTATGTAAGAAACAGAACGGGCAATATTGATGATCGTATTTTCCTCGGTATTGACAGGAAGTGTATATAATCTCGACAGAGTTGTAATTAAAATATAAAAATAAGCATTTAGGATCGTTTTGCGTCCGGGACGTTTCTTATCATATTCTTCGATGATGATATCGGTTAAGTTGTGGATCGCCTCAAAAGAATCGAGTGAAAGACGTAAGTGGCTCTCAAAACTTTTATTTTGTGTCAGATAAGGCTCAATCACAAAAAGAGCATGAAAACCGGTCAACGTACGGATATCAGAATCCAAAGAACGGAAGATCTGCGGATGGAACATAATATTGCATATCTCTAAATGATTCACATCAAAATAACCATGTGAGATTCCTTCGTTTAATACAAAGACATCACCCTTCTTGATAAAGAACGCTTCATTATTGACATGGTGCATCGCGGTTCCGTTCATTACAATGACTAATTCAGAAAAATCGGCATGCAGATGCATCTCAACATCTTCTTCATGATATCCATATTGAATATAAAACGGAAAAGAAGCATCCTGTGTAAAATAGTGTAAATACATTGGTCCCATAAGCAATTCTCCTTATAGTATTTTAAAGTGTCGGCATTGCGTTTACTTATTGTGGAGGTAAGTAAGCCTGATAATCGTAGAAGTGATAGAATGCACCTTTTTGTACCGAAGGATCTGTATTCGTACAATATAGTGCGATATAGTTTCCGGTAAAGTAGCCGCCCACTTCTGTAGTCAGATAAGCACATTCTCCTTTGCCAAACGGAAGATAGTTTTTTCCATCTATGCTGTAAGAAAAACTGTATTCCTGCATCGTAGCCTGTAATTTCAGATAAACACTGTTATCGGTATATTCGATACATTGTTCGATCTTGAAAAGTGATCCAATCTGTCTGCGGAAGAGTAAGCATTTTTTGTTATGCAGCATCGCAAGTGCAATTTCATAGTGGTGTTTATTATTCAGATAGATTGTAAGACCTGCCTCATCTCCGTTAGCTACAGGATCAAATGTCAGCTTTGTGACTGCGTCAAAGAAGTGATGTTCCTGCCTGCGCCCAAGCCATGTGATTGAATCGGCACTTCCGATTGCATGAACACTACCATATAATGTGATACCTGAAGCAGATTTATCAGTCCGGTCTGTTGCAAGTACATATAAGCTTTTGTCCGGGTTATAGATCGTATTCCAGCAGGAATTTAGCACGTCAGCAGAAAAATCATCATAATAATGGAAAGAACCGACAAGATTTTGGCTGTCCGGTTCAAAAGGCTCCAAAGAAAGAGGCAGTTTGTCAGTTTCAATCACATTCTCTAACAGCCCGTTGTTTGCAAAAACCGGAAAACAATCTTTTTTCCAGACTACCGGAACAAGCATGGTTTCACGACCGAGATTATGACGGTACGGATATGAGATCGTTCGGATACCGAGGCAGACTGCCCACCAGTTATCATTTTGATCCTGTATCAGATCAGCATGTCCGACCGCTTTTAATTCCATAGAGTGACTGCGGTTTGTCAGAACAGGATTTTTTTCATATGCCATATAAGGACCGGTGATCTGACGGCTTCTTGCCATCGTGATCATATGTCCAAGTTCGGTACCACCTTCCGAGATCAAAAGATAGTACCAGCCATCTTTCTTATAAAGATGCGGACCTTCCGGATCATTTCCACCGGTGCCGCCCCAGATAAATTGCATCTGACCGATACTTTTTCCGGTAGTAATATCAATCTGCTGCATGAAGATCTTTCCGTCGGATGCTCCGGTGTAATATACATTGTCATCTTCATCAAAGAAGAAAGAAGGATCGATTCCCGGCGTATCGATCGGAATCGGTTTTGACCATCCTTTCTTTGGATCTGTTGTATGAACAAAGAAGTTTCCATCATCTTTACCGCCATAAGCAACATTCGTAAATACCACATAGAATGTTCCTTTATGATAACGGATCGTAGGTGCATAGATTCCGGTCCGGCCTGGAAAGCCTTTTCGTAAGCACAGATCATCTTCGTTTGTAATACAATGACCGTATTGTTCCCAATGGATCAGATCTTTCGAATGAAAGACCGGGATTGATGGAAAATATTCAAAAGATGATGTGACCAGATAATAATCATTTCCAGCACGACAAATACTTGGATCTGGATGAAAACCGGGTAAAATAGGATTGTTGTATTTCATAAGTTCCTCCTTTATTATGCCTGTTATTGATGCTATTATAGGTATATTTTAGAAATTTCACAAGCAGAAAAAGGACTTCGATTAGCAGAAAAAGGACAACAAGATAATTGTGGCACAATAATGCTAATTACTGTCTTGAAAGTTATGGAGAGATTAAAAAGAGCGTGTTACACTTTGAGTAAATCAAAAATTCTTGATCATTGGTGTTTATAGAACAAAGAAAAATACATATGGGATGTATTTGAGAATGGAGGATATTATGAGAAAAAAGAATTTTTCGAAAAAACTACTTTCCATGGCATTGGCAGGCAGCCTTGTTGTTGGAATGACAAGTACACTTTCCGGCTGTGGAAACAAAAAAAATGGTACGGTCACATTAGATGTTTACAGTATGCTTGCAAATTATTCCGGTATCCAGTCCGGATGGGGCGCAGACCTTTTGAAACAGAAGTTCAATGTCAAGTTAAATTATGTACAGTCTGATTCAGGAACATTTGATACGCGTATGGAGACAGGAGATCTTGGAGATATTGTTGTTTTTGGCAACGATAACAACGAATATGTACAGGCCGTCAATAACAAAGCGTTATATAACTGGGAAGAAGATAATCTTTTGAAGGATTATGGTCCTTATATTAAGAAACATCTTTCAGCTGCTTTAAAGAAAAACAAGAATCTGACAAAGCAGATCACAAAAGGAAAGAGTGATGCATTATATGGATTCGGAGGCAATGCGGCAGCAACCAATGACGATCATCAGTCTTTTATCTATACATGGGACATACGCTGGGATCTTTATAAACAGCTTGGTTATCCGCAGGTAAAGAATCTCGATGATTTAGGGAAGCTTTTAAAAGATATGCAAAAGATCTGTCCAAAAGATGATTCCGGTAATAAGACATATGGGCTTTCTATGTGGCCGGACTGGGATGACGCAATGGTGATGTATGTAAAAGCAGCAGCAACAGCATATTTTGGATATGATGAATTAGGTCTTGGATTATATGATTCAAATACAGGAGAATATCATGATGCCTTAGAAGAGAATGGTCCATATCTTACAATGTTAAAATTCTTTAACAGTTTATATCGGGATGGACTGATCGATCCGGATTCCATGACACAGACCGTTGACCAGGTCGGAGAAAAAGTCCGTAATGGTGGCGTGTTCTTCTCCATCTTTAATTATGCAGGTTCCCTGGTATACAACTCACAGGAACACCAATCAGCAGGAAAGATGATGTGCAGCTTAAAACCAACAGAAGCTTCTCCTATTGTATATGGTATGAATATGCAGGGTGGAGATCATATCTGGTCGATCGGAGCAAAATCAGAATATCCTGAGCTTGCGATGGAGGTTATCAATTTCTTATCTACACCGGAAGGCTATATGGATATGCAATATGGACCAAAAGGCGAATGCTGGAATTACGATAAGAATGGCAATACATACTTTACTGATTTAGGAAAGAAATGCCATGGCAATGCCAATACTAAGATGGGTTCTAAGCATAAAGGAAAATATCAGGATGGTACGATCCAGATCAACAACACAACCTGGTCGATCGATGCAGAAAATCCTGAGTCTGTCAAAGGAGAAACCTATAACTGTGAATCATGGAAAAGCAATAATGAAAAAGCATCCTGTGATGTTGAACAGGATTGGCGTGATAAGACAGGTGCAAAGACAGTAAACGAGTATATGGAACAAGGAAAGTATACAGTAGCACCGGGAACAAGCTATTCCGCAGAAAGCAAGTCCGATGAATTAAAAACAACCTGGGGACAGGTAACCGATAACATCAAGGCTGATTCATGGAAAGCAATATATGCTAAGACAAGCAAAGCTTATGATGAGATCGTATCAAAGATGATAAGAACTACAAAGAAATATGGCTATGATAAGTGCCTGAAATGGTCAAAAGACGAAGCTGCCAAGAGAAGAGCGCTTGAGTTAGAAGCAACTCAGAAATAAGAATGCATCGTTTTTACAAGCCTGTCGAAAATGATTTGACAACATAAAGAACAGACCGGTCATACAGGTTGTAAAACTTGACAATCACCCCTAATCGTGCTTTACTTAGTTAGATTAGGGGTATTTTTTTATCCTATAAAAACCAGGAGGTATGCTATGAAAAGAAAACTAGTTTTATTAACAGCAATGATGATGGCAGCAATCTGTCTGTTTGGCTGTGGAAAGTCTTCAGATGGTGCAAAAAATTCCAAGAAAACCTACAAAGTCGGTATTGTACAGTATGTAGATGATGCTTCTTTGAATCAGATCCAGAAGGCAGTGCAGACGGAATTAGACACACAGGGGAAAAAATTAAATGTGAAATTTGATTATAAAGATTATACTTTTAATGGTCAGGCAGATCAGAGCACATTAAACCAGATAATGGCAGACCTTGTTGCCGATCAGGTAGACATCATCGTTCCGATCGCAACACCAACTGCGGTTGTGGCACAGTCTGCGACAGAAGATAATCAGATCCCGGTTGTATTTTCGGCAGTATCGGATCCTGTAGCAGCAGGTCTTGTTAAGTCAATGGATAAGCCTGGTTCGAATATAACAGGTGTCAGTGATGCATTAAATACAGATGCATTTATGAAAATGATCACAACAGCCAAAACAGTTAAAAAGATTGGTTTTTTATATGACAAGAGCCAGGATTCTTCTACCAAAGCAATCAAAGATGCAAAAGCTTATTGCAAGAAAAATGGTATTGAAGTAGTAGAAAAGACCGGTACAACAAACGATGAGATCAGTCTGGCAGCAGATGCATTGATCGCAGCAAAGGTAAATGCCGTCTTTACGCCAACGGATAATACGGTTATGTTAGCCGAGCTTGCAATTTATGAGAAGTTTATAAAAGCTAAGATTCCTCATTATGGCGGAGCAGATTCTTTTGCGTTAAATGGTGCATTCTGCGGATATGGTGTTAACTATGAGGAACTTGGTACACAGACAGGCAAGATGGTAGTGGATATCCTTGTAAATGGCAAAAGGCCTGCGGATATGGCAGTTGCCAGTTTAGCGAATGGTATCGCAACCGTCAATACCGAAACTGCTTCAGCAATCGGTTTGGATTACAGTTCATTTAAGGATTTGTGTGAGCAGGTAAAAGAGACAAAAACAGCAGAAGAATTTGACCAGTAATTTTTTGGAGGAAGAAAAAAGAGATGTCTTCAATTTTTACCATTTCAATCTTGCAAAGTGCATTGGAATTAGGTTTTATCTATTCCCTTGTTGTATTGGCATTATTTATTTCATTTACTATTTTAAATATTGCTGATCTGTCTACGGATGGATGTTTCACTCTTGGATGTGCCGTGGCAGCAACGGTGACTCTTTCCGGGCACCCGTTGTTGGCACTGTTATGCGCAGTCGGAGCGGGTGTGCTTTCAGGATTTATTACAGCTTTTTTACAGACAAGGATGGGTGTCGAATCGATCCTTGCCGGTATTATTGTCAATACAGGTTTATATACGATCAACATTGCCGTTATGGGCTTTTCTTCCAATGTAAACCTGTTCAAATGCGATACGGTCTTTACAGTTGTGCGTGATTTTATTGAGAAACATATGAGTCAGAGTATGTTTACCTTTCTCGTTACCGATGGCTGGTATCGTCTGATCGAAGTTGCAGTCATTGTGGTCATTATAGGTGTGATCCTCAGTATATTTTTAGGAACACGTCTGGGACTTTCTATTCGTGCGACAGGAGATAATGCAGCAATGGTAAAAGCTTCGAGCATTAATCCGAAATATACGATCACGGTAGGTCTTTGTGTATCAAGTGCATTAACAGCCTTGTCGGGTGGATTGTTAGCACAGTATCAGAAGTCCTGCGATATCAACCTTGGTACCGGAATGGTAACGATCGCACTTGCCAGTCTGATCATTGGTGAAACATTAGTCGGAAAAGGAACGATGTTTCGCAGGATCTTGGGCGTGATCTTCGGCAGTTGTCTGTATCGTTTTATCGTAGCAGTAGCGATCCGTGTCAATGTGCCGGCAGAATGTTTAAAGCTGGTATCGGCATTGATAGTAGCTGTAGCGATCGCATTTCCGTATCTGAAGAAAAATGCTGTATTTGCAAAACAAAAGTATAGCAAAGAACGTATCAGACAAAGAAAAGGGGGTGCCTGCTAATGTTACAGATCGAACATGTCAGCAAAACATTTAATCCGGGTACGATCAACGAAAAAAAAGCATTGATCGACCTGAATGTATCTTTAAAAGATGGTGATTTTGCTACGATCGTAGGGAGCAACGGTGCCGGAAAGTCTACGATGTTTAATGCCATCACAGGTGCTTTTTATGTTGATGAAGGTGAGATCGTTTTGGATCATGAAAACATTACATATAAGCAGGAGCATTTACGCAGCAGAAGCATCGGGCATTTGTTTCAGGATCCTTTGCTTGGTACAGCACCGCATATGACAATAGAAGAGAATATGTCACTTGCATATCTGCGTGCCTCTAACAGCAGACACAGCTTCTGGGGACGCAGCCGTAAGAAAGAAAGAGACTTTTTCAGAGAGCAGCTTTCTTTGCTGGATATGGGACTGGAAGATCGCATGAAAAATCCGGTTGGTCTCTTATCGGGCGGACAACGTCAGGCTTTGACGCTTCTAATGGCAACGATGGTTACGCCAAAGCTGTTGCTTTTAGATGAACATACTGCGGCACTGGATCCTGCTACGGCAGACAAAGTGCTTGCATTGACCAGAAAGATCGTTGCAGAGCGTAAGATTACTTGTCTTATGGTTACGCATAATATGCATCAGGCATTAGAACTCGGAAACCGCACGTTGATGATGGATTCCGGTCATGTTGTTTTTGATGTATCAGGTGAGCAAAGAGCAAAACTGACAGTAGATGATCTGTTAGAAAAATTCAAAGATAATGTCGGAAAGCAGTTAGACAATGACCGCATTCTCTTGTCGAATTCTTAAGTAAGATCAAAAAAGAAATAATACCGTATCAGAAAACATATGACAGAATATGTGATCTGATACGGTATTTTTGCATTTTAACGAATGCACGATGAATGATACAGAAAAGATCGTGACGAACAAAACGAATGGGCAAAAATCAAAGGATATCGTCATAAAATCAAGGAGCCGTCATACAAAATAATAATCAAGGAGAATCCGTTTTATAAGGAGAACAATGAAAGAAATTGCAATCTATCTACGTTTATCCAAAGCAGACAAAGAAAGAACAAGAGAAAGCCAGAGCATTCAAAACCAGAGAGCATTATTGTATAAAGCAATCAGAGAAGATGCTTCTTTTGGGGAATATCCGATTACTGCTTATATTGATGATGGTTATAGCGGCTTACAACAAGACAGACCGGCTCTTTGTGCAATGATGCAAAAGATTCGGCAAAAAAAAGTAGTAGCAGTCTTTGTAAAGGATCTGTCAAGACTTTCAAGAAATCATGTCTTCCTTGCAGGATTTATGGAAAAGTTCTGTCCGACATATCAAGTTGATCTCATCGCCGTTGGAGATGGTTATGACAGCAGAAAAGAGCAATTCGTTCAGACTGCGACACGCCTGAGAGCACTTTTTTATGAATGTTATAGCAAAGACATTTCTTACAAAGTCCGAAATGCTTTGCGAAGCAAAAAAGAAAATGGTGAATATGCAGTTGCCAGACCGCCATTTGGATACAGACGGGAACACAAAGGAATATGGAGAACAGAACCCAAAGAAGCAGAGTGTATACGAAGGATTTATGCGTCTTTTTTAAGAGGGGACAGTCAGAAAGAGATTGCATTAAAAGAAAGTGCAAGAGGCTTTACAATTTATCCGGTTAAAGTACACCGCATTTTACATGATCCGGTGTATTGTGGATATTTTATATGGAATAAAAACAGGATGTCGGAATATATCCCTAACAAAAATATAACTTTACCAAGAGATGAGTGGAAGGTTCAGAAAGGAACGCATGAAGCGATCATATCTGAAACTGTTTTCCTAAAGACTTGGCAGAAACTACAAAAAGTTTCACAAGACAACAAAAAGTTTGTTTAAAATACTAAAAGTTTTCAAAAACTATAAAAAGTTATTGACAGTTCATTATTGTTAGTGTAAACTAACGAACGTAAGAAGAAGATTTGATGAATAAAATTCTCAATACAAGTAGTACATAGCCCAAAAAGTGTTTCTATTATGGAAAGAGCACGGAAAGAAGAGAGGTTGATATGATGCCGTTATCATTAGCAAATACTGGAGAACAGAATGTAGTAAAGAGAGTGGGGGGCAAAGAGGATACTCGTCGCTTCTTAGAAAACCTGGGGTTTGTTGTAGGAAGTACGGTAACTGTTGTATCAGAAGCACAAGGTAATATGATTGTTAATATCAAAAATTCCAGAGTAGCAATTGGAAAAGATATGGCAAATAAAATTATGGTCTAGGATGAAAGGCAGGAAAAGAAAATGAAGACATTGAAAGAAGTAGCATGTGGAAAGACAGTCACTGTGAAAAAAATTACAGGAGAAGGTCCTGTAAAGCGTCGTATCATGGATATGGGCATTACAAAAGGTGTGGAAGTTTTTGTAAGAAAAGTAGCACCTCTTGGTGATCCTGTGGAAGTTACAGTACGTGGTTACGAACTTTCATTAAGAAAAGCGGATGCAGAAATGATTCAGGTAGAATAGCGTATATTTTTATTTTTTTACTCATAGGTTAGTTAAAACTAATACGTGTGAGATATAACTGTTAAAAGTTTGTATGGAATAAAAATATTATTATTAAGGATAAAAGAAGAGGAGAAAAAGAAATGTCAATTAAAATTGCATTAGCAGGTAATCCAAACTGCGGTAAGACAACATTATTTAATGCACTGACAGGTTCTAACCAGTTTGTTGGAAACTGGCCAGGTGTAACTGTGGAGAAGAAGGAAGGTAAATTAAAAGGACATAAAGATGTCATTTTAATGGATTTGCCGGGTATTTATTCTCTTTCTCCATATACATTGGAAGAAGTAGTAGCCAGAAATTATCTGATCACAGATAAGCCGGATGCAATCTTAAATATCATTGACGGTACAAACCTGGAAAGAAACTTGTATTTATCAACACAGTTGATGGAACTTGGAATTCCGGTTGTCATGGCTGTCAATATGATGGATATTGTAAAGAAGAATGGTGATCAGATCGATGTGAAAAGTCTTGGAAAGAAACTTGGCTGTGAAGTTGTAGAAATCTCAGCATTAAAGGGAACAGGTATTAAAGATGCGGCAGCAAAGGTTGTAGAAGTTGCAAAATCGAATAAAGAGACACAGGCTGTACATGAATTTCATGACGATCTTGAAAATGCGATCACAGAAGTAGAAGACATGTTAAGCGGTAACATCACAGAAGGTGCAAAACGTTTCTTCGCTGTGAAGCTTTTAGAGAAAGACGATAAGATCCATGAGCAGTTAGAAAATGTACCTGATGTATCGGCTCAGATCAAGAGACTTGAAGATAAGTTTGATGATGATACAGAAAGTATTATTACCAATGAACGTTATCAATACATATCAGAAGTCATCAAAGGCTGCTATAAGAAAAAGAATAAAGAAAAATTAACGTTGTCAGATAAGATTGACCGTGTTGTAACAAATCGTTTCTTAGCACTTCCGATCTTTGCAGCAGTTATGTGGCTGGTGTATTATATATCCGTAACAACAGTTGGCGGCATGGCTACTGATTGGGCGAATGAAGGAGTATTCGGCGATGGATGGTCATTGTTTGGGCTGGTAGATGTTCCGGGGATTCCGGTATTAGTAGAAAATGGTTTGAATGCGATCCATTGTGCAGACTGGCTCAGCAGCCTGATCTTAGACGGTGTCGTAGCCGGTGTTGGTGCGGTTCTTGGTTTTGTACCACAGATTTTGATCTTATTCATCTTCCTTGCTTTCTTAGAGGGATGTGGATATATGTCACGAGTTGCATTTATCATGGATAGAATTTTTCGCAAGTTCGGTCTTTCCGGTAAATCATTTATTCCAATGCTGATCGGTAGTGGATGCGGTGTTCCCGGTGTCATGGCATCAAGAACAATTGAAAATGACAGAGACCGTAAAATGACGATCATGACAACAACATTTGTACCTTGTAGTGCAAAACTTCCAATTATAGCATTGATTGCAGGTGCTTTGTTTGATGGTGCATCATGGGTTGCACCGAGTGCTTACTTTGTAGGTGTGGCAGCAATTATCTGCTCAGGTATTATTTTAAAGAAAACAAAGATGTTTGCCGGAGATCCTGCTCCATTCGTTATGGAACTTCCAGCATATCATTTACCAACGATCGGTACGATCCTTCGTAGTATGTGGGAGCGTGGATGGTCATTTATTAAGAAGGCCGGTACGATCATCTTAATGTCAACAATCGTTCTTTGGTTCTTAATGAGCTATGGATGGGTGAAAGGCAAATTCGGTGCCTTGGACGCAGAACAGCTAAACAGCAGTATTCTTGCTTCTATCGGTAAAGTCATTGCTCCAATCTTTGCACCGCTTGGATGGAACCAGAATGGTAATGGATGGGAAATGGCAGTTGCAGCCGTAACCGGACTGATCGCAAAAGAAAACGTAGTAGGTACATTTGGTATGCTCTTTGGTTTTGCTGAAGTAGCAGAAGATGGTAAAGAAATCTGGGGACAGTTAGCAGACAGTCTGCCTCAGGTTGCAGCATATGGTTTCTTAGTATTTAACCTTCTTTGCGCTCCTTGCTTTGCTGCAATGGGTGCGATCAAGAGAGAAATGAACAACGCAAAATGGTTCTGGTTTGCAATCGGATATCAATGTATTCTTGCTTATGTTGTAGCGCTTTGCATTTATCAGATCGGCATGCTGATTACGGCAGGTGCATTTGGCGTAGGTACAGTTGCAGCATTTATCCTTGTAGTCGGATTCTTATATCTTCTTTTCAGACCGGCAAAAGAGGTTGGTACATTAGAAACAGCAGTATAAGATAGTTTGTTTTAGACTTCATGTCTGCAGAATGGAGGTGCCGTTATGGGTACAGCAGTTGTAGGTTTATTGTTAATAATAGTAGTTTCACAAGTGATCCGCAGTATGATCCGTGATAAGAAGAATGGTAAATCCCTTCAATGCGGATGCGATTGCAAGCACTGTAGTGGACATTGTCATTAAGAAGCAGATATTTGATTTCCTTTTGGAAGTGGCTAAAGTAGGATGGTGGTTACTCATGATAGAAAGAACAAATGTGCGTCGGGATGAACGCTATCAGAGAACGCAGATGCAAAAAGAAGCAATTCTTGATGCGTTACGTGCCAAAGGATTGCGAATTACCAAACAAAGAAAGATCATATTAGATATTATTCTGGGTGAAGATTGTTCCTGCTGCAAAGAAATCTATTTTCAGGCAAGTAAAATAGACAAAAAGATCGGTGCGGCAACAGTTTATCGAATGGTCAATACTTTGGAAGATCTTGGGGCGATCAGCCGCAAAAACATGTATCGGGTGGAATGCGACAGGGGTTGTTCTTTCCTTGAGTCCTGCTGTATTGAATTTGACGACAATACTTCTTTGGAAGTATCAACAGACAAACTGCATAAGATTATTTGTTCCGGTCTGCGTGCATGTGGTTATTCAAAAAATCAGAATATACGTAATATACGTCTTGCAAAAGAATAGCGGGTTTCACCAATGCCTGTCTGGAATTTTTAAGATGTTAAAAAAAGAATAGTCATAGTATAGCAAAAAGGCTGTCACACAACTTTGTGTGGCAGTCTTTTTTTGGGGATAGAAAACAGCTCGTACAGTAGCGGTACACCAACAAGAATTGCTAAAGCAATTCTTGGAGTGCAAAGTGCTGGTTTTGCACTTTTTTATGGAATAGGAAAATGCTCGTACAGTAGCGGTACACCAACAAGAATTGCTTTAGCAATTCTTGCAGTGCAAAGCGCCGGCTTTGCACTTTTTTACTCTGCACACCCCTTCACTGCCATCATTTCAAGTGTAAAGATCTCATCTTTCTTACCGACTTCCGATACATAAACTCCGGTGTATAAGGACAAGGTATCAAAAGTCTGTTTCTTTAAAATATTCTTTTAAAAAACGATAACTTTTGATACCTTACTCTTAAAACACAAAACCACAGATCAGATATAATACTGCTGTGATCACGGCTGCGATCACAAAATACGGAAGTGATGTCCGATATTGATCATATACTTTAACACGGCAGGAACGGGCTGATATGATACCCAGATCCGATACCACACAGGCATTTGCACCAAACAGTCCGGCAGAGATCAAAGCTCCGAGACAAAGCGGCACATTTGCTCCGACTTTTGTAAGCACGACCATTAATACAGGAATTGCGATCTGATATAATGTATAATTCAGGCTGTATAAGAATTCAGAACAGCTAAAGAATACAAAGATCAAAAATGGAATCAGGCTGACGATCGGAATCGCACTGCATACGCTTTCTACAAAAGACTCCATACCCATACGGTACATTACTTCCTGCATTGCATAACCGATCATTAAGATCATAACCATATCCATCATATCAATAAATCCATCAACGATACATTGTACATATTCTCCGATCGTAAAGATTCCCTGTACCACATATAAAACACCGGTAATGATCGCAGCAATACCAAATGCCCTGTAACAATCCAATCCGGTAGCGATCAACGCAACTACGATCGTGATCATAGGGATCAGAAGATTTAAAATGCTGACATGCTTCTTTCTTTCATCTGTCTCATCAAAATCATCTTCGTCGTCCTCTTCACTATCCTCGTCTGCCAGATCACCCATCTGCTTTCCTTCTTTTGCCATCCGGTAGGCTTCTTTCATTGAACCTAATTTTGGAAAAATGCCGATTGCAAACAAAAAAGCAATGATACAGGCAACGATCGCATAAAACATATACGGAACCGTGTGTAAGAAAATTCCTGTTGCTTCACTTCTTCCATGTACATTCTTTGCAGATGCGATCTGAAAGATCACAAAATATCCCCATGCGCCAAACGGAAGCATTTCCGATACGCAAATACTAAAGGTTCGTATGACAAAAGCCAATGCAAGTCTTGGCTTTTTGATCACATCGATCAATGGAGAAAAAGAAGCTCCGGCTGTCAAGGCAGATACATAATCATCAATCGACATTACACCGGCATAAATACCCGATGATGCTAGGATCATTTTCTCGCTTTTTCCAAATTTGGATGTGATAAACTTCGCAAAGCTTCTGGTACTTCCGCTTCTTTTTAATGCAATGATCACACCGCCACATAAGAAAAAGGACATATACATGGTAATATTTTCTTCGTCAGATAAACTTGTCATCAGATCGGCAAAGAATCCATTCACAGCACCAAACTTATGCCATAGTATGTACATTGAAAACGTTCCAAGCAAAAGGCTTTGCATCACATCCTTCGTCACTAATGCATAGACAAATAAGCCGGCAAGCGGTGCTAAGATCAAAACCGTTCCTTCGACCATGCTTTGGGGGATTGCAAAAAGGATCAGATTAAAAACGATCCAGAACGCCCAGAGCTTTACCATCTTTTTATCAATCCTTTTTGGATGCATATAGTGACCGATACGCCACAAAATATTTGACTCATTCATATTTAAGCTCACTCCTTTGTATCACATTGGAAACGAATGGATAACAATGACATTACATTTGATCGATCCGTTTCCAATGTCCTTCCTGCTTACTATCTCGTACTCTTAAAGCGGTCATAACGAAGAGAAGAAATATCAACAACTGTCTTTTCACCAAGTACCATCTGTGCAAGCATCAATCCGACACTTGGTGCGGTACCAAAACCATGTCCCGTAAAAGCACAAGCAAGGATCAGTCCCGGTACTTCGTCGACACGGCTGATCACCGGTACACCATCGTAACAAAGGTCTAACCATCCGCCCCAGCTGCGGACAATCTTTGCATCTTTCAAAAGCGGAATATATCCCATGATCGCACGACATCCGGCTGAAAGAGTCAATGCATTGGTTTTTAGATCCGTTGGAGCCATATCGGTAGCTTCTTCCAGTCCTGATTCCGAACCAAAGACGAATGAGCCATGCTGAGCCTGATGACCATAAAAATCGGCATCGGCTGTACCAAGCATGATATCAAACATATGAGGCTGCATTTCGGTTACAAGCGCTTCTTCAAAATAGCGTGTCATTGGAATATCAATTCCGACAGTACGGGCAATATAACGGCTCTCATAACCTGCTGCCAGAATAACGGTATCGGCTTCAAACACTTCTCCGGTCTCTAAGATCACTTTACGGAGCTTTCCTTTTACTTTCTTTAATTCTTTTACTTTTGCTTCGGTAAAATAACGGACACCTAATTCTACCGATCTTTTATAATAGGCAAGTGTTGTCATCAAAGGATTGGCATGACCATCTGTCGGACACCAGCTTGCACCGATGATTTCATCCGAAAGATATGGACAGATCTCTTTTACTTCTTTTCCGTCTACCATACGGACATCCAGTCCGACAGACTGTGCATTTGTGGCAAGCGTATTTAACTTTTTCAAATGTGCTTCTGTCTTACCCAGACGAAGATTTCCTTTCTGATAATATTCCACATCTACACCAAGTTCCTCTGACAGATGTGGCCACATATTCTGAATCGCATACATGGCATAAGGAAGTTCTCTGATATCACGTCCTGACTGACGGACACCACCACCGTTTCTTGATGAACCACCATGGCCAATGCTTTTATCTGCTTCTAATACAATAACGTCTTTTACACCTTTTTTTGCGAGATAATATGCTGCTGCGCAGCCGACTACACCGCCTCCGATAATAATAACTTCTGCTGTTTTATTCATTGTCTGCACCTCCATCTCTTGCTAACACCTGCATTTCTATTGGACGCATCGGTGCTCTTGATAATGCCGGTTCTACCTGATCCGGTGCTACATGTAATTCTCTTGCTACAATTCCTTTGACTAATTTGCCACAAGTCTGTCCCTGACAAAGTCCCATTCCGGAACGGAGAAATCTTCTGATCTCTTCCATCGTAAACATTCCTGCATGTACTGCTTTTCTGATCTCCCCTTTTGTGACTTCTTCACAGCGGCAGATCAGCATATCATCATCGTCCTGTGGGACATAAGGTCCTATTTCTTCTAATTTTCCCTGAATATCAATCATTCGCTTTTCCTCCTTACTCTCTTTCGATCTGTTTTCTGATCCTCGGCTGACAACTATATTTTTTTACGATCAGAAAATAACTTTTCTAGGCATCTTTTTTCTCTTTAAAAAATCTTGCTTTCATTACCATGTCAGAAGGAACTTTTACTGTTAAAAGATTGGTATGATCAAATGCTTTTGCACTACGCACTTTTACGACTTTGGCTTCGCATACTTCTTTACCATCTCTTCCGAGTGCAATACCAATATCTCCTTCTTTCGGAAGCGGGCTGAATTCATAAGGCATCGTAACCGTACCAAAGCCTTCTCCGATGTCTTCTTCTACTAAAAAGATTGCCTGACCGGAGCAGGATGCTACACACATACCACAGCCGATACATTCTACTGCTGTGTCAACAACAGGAAGTGAAGTGATATTCTCTCCAATCTTGATACAGCCTTTTGGACAGGCATCCTGACAAGGGTTACAAGGAATATTCTGTGTACATTCCATAACCGGATGAACACCGACTTTATGTGTCACACCGGGATATCTTTCAATCTCACTGTCTGCTACAAATCCTTTCTCTAAAAGGTTCATGGATACATCGATACCTTCTTCTGTCTTTGTGACAAGCTTTCCACGATTTTCCGGAGCAAACATTCCTTTTCTTAAATTCATCAAAGCGGCATCTAACTCTTTGATCCTTGCTTCTTTTTCTTCATCTGAGATATATCCTAAGAAATTTGCAATCGTTGCACCGGACATTCGTCCTTCGATCATGGCAGAACTTGCTTCTTCAATGCCGGATACATCACCGGCTGCAAAGATACCTTCTACTGATGTAGAACCATCTTCCTCACAAACCGGAACATAACCGCCTTTTGTATCTGCCATCTCACAGCCTGCCTGCTTTAACAACTGTGACATCGGTGATAAGCCTACTGCCAGACAGATCGTATCGACATCAAAATGCTTTTCTGTGCCTGGCTTGATCTTCCAGTCCGGTCCAACTTCACCGATCGTAACACCGGTTACACAGTCGGTACCTTCTGCTTCGATGATCGTATGTGACAGATAGAAAGGAACACCACATCGGGCAACCTTTGCCGCATGCACACCATATCCTCCGACTCTTGGTGCCGCATCCACTAACGCAACGACTTCACAGCCTGCCTGCATCAACTGAAAGCTGACGACAAGTCCTACATTTCCTGAGCCAAGCATCAATACTCTTTTTCCGGGCTGGATATGATGCAAATTCATCATGGTCTGAGCAGCACCTGCTCCAATGACCCCCGGAAGTGTCCAGCCTTTGAAAGTAACCATATTCTCAGAAGCACCGGTTGCGACTAAAACGCTGTCACCACGATAATGCTTTACTTCCTCCCCAATCTTTACGGTTACTTCTTTTTCCTGATAAAGTCCGATCACGGTTGCATTTAATACGACTTCTACTCCATACTTCTCGGCCTCTGCCAACAATTCTTCACCGATCTTAAAACCACGGATCTTTGCTTTATGCTCTTTTGATCCGAAAAACTTATGAATCTGCTTAAAAAGCTGTCCGCCAGGTTTTGCATTTTCATCAAAAACAATCGGTTTGATACCATGTTTTGCTGCTTCTATTGCTGCGCTCAGTCCTGCAGGACCTGCTCCGATTACGATCAAATCATATCTTGTTACCATTTACATCTCCTCCTTTTTATTGGATACACCATACTGTGTCTCTACTGTCATCCCTTCTGCCAAAGGAGTGATACAGGTCCTGACATTTGGTTTGCCATCGACTACCATGACGCAGTCTGTACATCTGCCGATCGCACAAAATACACCGCGGGGCTCATGTTTCTTTGCCGTATAACGATGTGCCATAACTCCGGCTACCCGAAGTGCTGATGCGATTGGTTCTCCTTCATAACCTTCTAACGTTTTACCGTCGTATGTAAACTTTACTAACTTTCTTTCCGGTGTTTCTCCTAATATAGGATGATTTGTTATTCTACTCATAGTCATCTCTCCATTCTATCTGTATTAAAATGCTTTCGGTGCATCCCAAAGGCGCAACTTCTGTCCGATTCCCTGTTTCAACGCATTCTGATAACATTCATAACTCCATGCAACGTCCTCGATCGGCATACCTTCAATCGATACTAAGATCACTTCATCATCCGAAGTACGTCCCTTGGCTTTGCCTCTGACAATGTCACCAAGCTGTGTAATACTCTCCCTTGTGATCAATCCGTCTCTTACCATATGTACAAAATCTTCACCCATGCAGCCGGTATGTTTTCTGACACCGTTTTCGTCATATCCTACCTGATCTTCCTCTGCATAGTTGACATACATGCCATAATTATCTACTACTTTCTTAATATCTTTAATGGATTCATAATTCATATTAAAGGTACTTGTTGATACAACCAAAGCACCCGGCTTGAACCATTCTGCTTTGTATTCCGGCCATTCGCCCTCACGACAGGATACCGCCTCACTGACAATATCAGCCGGACGGATTGCTTCTTCTAATGTTTCACATAATGTGATCTGCTTGATCTGTGGATACTTTTCTTCAATGAAACGCTTCATTTCTAACGTACTTCTTGAAGCCGTTGAGGTTCCTTTGATCATGACCGTATCAATCTGATCCATCTTTGATAGGATCGCCATCAGACAGGCTTTGTTGATAACACCCGGTCCGATGATTGCAAGCACTTTAGAATCTTTCTTTGCCAAAAGCTTTGCTGCAAGGCCCGGCATGGAACCGGTTCGCATCGAACTTAGTAAGTTTGCTGACATATAGGCAAGTGGTGTTCCTGTTTCTACATCATTTAACATTGCCATCAGGATCGATCTCGGAAGTCCTTTTTCACGGTTTCTTCCGTTTGAGCCATACCATTTCATTCCTGCTACATGAAAGCGTCCGCCCAGGTAAGCCGGCATCGCAATGAAACGACGGTCTCTTGAATCATTTAACGGAAAGTTTGGAATATCTGATTTTTTTGGAAACTCTAACATCAGACCGTGTTCATCTTTATTTGGTCCGCCCATAATAAAGTCACCATCGGATAACAGTCCCATCATCTCTTCCATTGTGTCTACACATTTTCC
>OGPZ01000195.1_pt1 | contig 57350 bp, 64 predicted proteins | sample 1553111 | NCBI WGS metagenome assembly OGPZ01 (sample SAMEA2579968, study PRJEB22360) | human gut metagenome
AAACAACAATGCTACTCAGGCTGAGTCGCCCCTATAGTTATGACCCGCGCCCAATTAGCAAAAAAGCCTAAAAAATCAGATATCCTAACAGGTCAGCGTGTCTTACCCCAAAGACAATAATATACTTGAAATACAATATGTCATACTATATATGACGCTGTATTTGAGATTTCGATAGGAAAGAAGAAAAGTTACTATAAAATCGAGATATGGTGTGAACAAAAAGAGGAGGAATAAAAATGATGTCTAGTAAGTCAAAAGGAATTTTGTGTATTATTTTATCTGCACTATCATTTTCTTTTATGAGTTTGTTTATTAAGCTTTCGGGAAATGTACCTACATTGCAAAAGTCACTTTTTCGTAATCTGGTGGCTGCGTTTGTTGCACTGATCCTATTGTTAAAAGATAAACCGGCTGTCGGTTGTACAAAAAAATCCTTTGGATATGTCTTTGGTCGTGCGCTTTTCGGTACCGTTGGCATCTTTTGCAATTTTTATGCAATCGATCATCTGAATATTGCCGACGCTGCCATGTTAAATAAACTGTCACCTTTTTTTGCTGTTTTATTTTCGTATTTAATTCTTAAAGAGTCGGTAGCATTTTATCAGATTGTTTGTGTTATTACTGCTCTGATGGGTGCACTTTTCATCTTAAAGCCGGATGGCAGTTCGTTGCTTTCATTCCCTGCATTGATTGGAATGCTCGGTGGCATAGGAGCCGGTCTTGCCTATACACTTTTGCGGAAAGCCCGTACACTTGGTGTTTCTGCTCCATTTATCATTCTGTTCTTCTCGGTATTTTCATGTTTATGCTCACTGCCTTATTGCATCCTGCATTATACACCAATGACTTTTATACAGTTATTTTATCTGATCCTAACCGGTGTTGCTGCATCATTCGGACAGTTTTTCATCACGGCTGCTTATTCCTATGCACCGGCAAGAGAACTATCGGTATATGATTATACAAATGTGATCTTTAGCGGAATTATCGGCTTTCTGCTTCTAGGCGAGATACCGGATTATTTAAGCTATATTGGCTGTTTTATCATTATCGGTGCATCGGTTATCATGTATATACTGAATTTACGAACCGACCAAAAGAGCCAACAATAGGATTCCATTTTTAGGTAAATACAAAAGCAAAACAAGCTGCGATTTATTAAGCTTGTTTTATGTTCTATCTTCCTGCCTTCCAGTCAAAAGCCATGCCTCGCTTTCATCTTGATCAATCCCGGTTTATTTCTCCGGCAGATTAGATAAGGAAGCAAAAAACTCGGGACACATATCCAACAGCGTACTTTCCTGCTTGTCCATCCGAAACAGATCCAATACCGGTTTCATAACACGTTCAAATTCTTCTTTGTTTTTTGACAGACGCAGAATCTCTGCTGTATTGACAGCATCTGCCAACGCTGTATGCTGCGCTCCTGTAAATTCATAATCAGCTGACGATACTGCCTGCTTTAAACGGATCTTTTTTTCTATTCCGAGAAGCTTACTGTATTCTTCCTGAAAATCATTCCAGTTTGCTTCCATTCGTGGAAGGATCTCTCCTTTGTACTCTTTAAATTCCGCTTCTGTCTGAAACTGCCTAATATCGGATAAACTCCAGGAATAGAACTGTGTGTCTTCTCTGCCGATCCATTTTGCAAATTGATCCATAGCTTCTTTATACCGGGGCGCACCGACTAATTTATCATCTGTGATACCTGTCAGTTCAATGATCTTTTTATCCATTTTCCCATAATCGGGAGAAACATAAGACTGATACGTATCAATCACCTGAAAATGATCATCCATTTTGACAGCACCGATCTCTATCAATTCACTTGACAGCTTGCTGTCTCCACGAATCTGTTTCACAATCTTATTCATTTCTAAATCTATAACAATATGATTCACTCATACACATCCTTCCAAGACATTCTTGTTTTTATTTTATCACAAACAACTTACCTTTGCATTATGTTTTTCCTGACGAAGAGCGACACATGAAGCGGTCTATTCTACAGACTTTCCTGTTTGATCTTTTCCATGATGTTCAAGCATGCCTGAAACAGTTTTCTTTGACGAACATTTTCATATACTATTTTTCCTTATTTCGTATTATACTTTGTAAATTTTCCATACATATTGTGTATTTTTAACAAATATAAATATTTCATTAAAAATACACAATATTAGATTTCTTTCATAGACATAATTCACGCAGAAATTTTCCAGTTTTTGTCATATTTCGGTTTTTGCAAAAAATATTGCCCATTTTAGTTGACTTTTATTGATCGTTTTTTGTGCATTTTTCATATCATTTCTTCTGTAAATTCTTACCTAAAATTGACGTTCTACCCCAAAAGTGCTAGAATACAAGAGTAGATAAAACGATTATCCGTCATTTTTGATAATCCACTATGAAAGGTTTAGGTGAACTATGAGTCATGCAGATATACAAAAAGTAAAGTTTTCCTTGGATCGAAACATCGGAAACCGTGTTAAGATCCGTGCAAACCGCGGAAGACATAAGATTGATGAAGCAGAAGGCGTAATCAGTGAGACATATCCAAGTATCTTTTTAATTGAAGTCTTCAACAAAGCAGATGACACGACTCAGAAGATATCATTTAGTTATACAGATGTATTAACAAAAGATGTACAGATGCAATTGATCTAGCAGATAAAATACTGTCGTTCACTATTCTGATAGTATCCTCTCCAAGGTAAATACAGAAACCTGTGAAATGACAGTTTTTATATTCTAAAAAGCCGGTATTATATCATAATACCGGCTTTTGTTTCTTATATTATTCATCCTTGAACTGATCAGGAACATGTCCTAATCCCTGTTCCTGCTATATCATCTCTTTGCGATCATACAAGATTATTTTCTACCACAGCACTGCTTATACTTTTTGCCTGAACCACAAGGACATGGATCATTTCTTCCAATCTTTTTTGGTTTTACAATCGTGCCTGATTTCTTCTGTTCACGATATATTTCTTTTCTTCTTTCTGCTGTAAGAAGCTTATCCCATGCAGGAAGTTCATAAAGCCAGTCCGCTTTTGCTTCTACCATATTATAATATAATTTTTCCAGATCGATATCTAAAGTTACTTTTGTATCCTCTGTCATTTCTTCAATCGGATTTGCAACTTTCAGACTTTCATTGATACCATCTAAAAAGCCGACCATATAGTTTAGATCCATATGATATTTTTCAGCAAGTTCTTTTACTGTACCAGATACAACAATCGAAGGATCTGCCAAAAGCTCTTCATAGATAACTTTCTCCTGAGCAAAATACTTGTCCCAGATTGCTTTCCCCTGAGCTGAATTAATATCTACGCCATATGCGTATTCTCTCCATTCCTGCAATAATCCCATTTTACTTTCCTCTTTCTCTTTTTAATTTTGACTACAATTTCTCTAATCGATATACCATTTACTATTATACTGCCGTTCTGACGGTATAACCTATTTTATATTATAACATTCGATCTCTTTTTGGTCAATTGCACCATTGAACCAAACACTTTAACTTTGCACCATTGAATCAAACACTTTAACTTTGCACCATTGAATCAATATACTTTAACAAGTATCCCACCATCGCTTTAGCAGCCATATTGTACCGGTCTTTTTAACAGTATCCTTGATACACATTCGCTTCGTTCTGTTTTTTATTTTAGATCTGTCTGAGCATACCATCCTGATCAATCTTATATTCTATTCTGTCCAATACGATCTTTCCTCGTTTTTTCTGCAACCGGCACACATGAAAATGATAGGAAAAAGGCTCTCCGATACAAAAAGAATGCTCTTCTAAGATCCATCGTTCCGGGTATTTTTTCTGCAACACTTTCCTGCTTTTTTCGATCCATTGCTCTTTCTGACTGCCAAAAGACGGTTGCTCATAGTCTTTTGCCGCATCCTGTATCAATACGAAAAGCCGCTTTATAAACTTCCAATGTTTTGCTTGTGCTAATGCTTTCATGATCTTTCTTTCATAGTATCCACAAACGATAGAATTCTGCCTATCCTTATCCACAAACAATCGGTATTTTTTGAACAAATGCACCAACGATTTATCCCGAATAACACTTGCATTATGTATTGCAGTATCAACCGCCTCTGTCGTCGAAGAAAATGACTCATTTTCCTCCCAATATACACAGAAGTATTTTCTAAGCGGTGCAAGATCATATAATGGCAATAAAGCCCGTTCTTTCCGATTACAATAACTTTCTCCCATGAAAACCGCTTTTTCATAGATCAGTCCGATCTGGTACGTCAGATGGCGCAGAATCTCATAATCTTTCATCCAGAAATGTCCGATTTTATGGTAATCATATAATGTTTCTTCACAGTGAATTGCCTGAAATCGTACTGTAAATGCATTATCCTGTCCCTGCCGCACAGCAAGCATATAATTTCCATCCTCTAATGTTGTAATGCTTCCGCTGCATTCTCCCTCATATTGCCGATCAAATTCGCCTGTCATTACAGCCTGCTCCAGTACCAGAATGCTCTCAATCGCATCTGTCATCATATATACAAGATAGATCTCCTTCTTTTGTTCATCAAAACCCAGTTCCAATACATTTTCTTCAAAGATCCTATCGAATCGCTTCCATTCTTCTGTATTGGCAGGTAGTCCGCTTACTGCACACATATCTCTGTTTCCTTTCTTAACTACTCTGATTAACATTTTAACAATTTCGGAATATATAGTAAAGAAGTGTATTTGACAAAAGTTTCACTTTGCAATCCACATCACAGAGAACAATCTTCTAATGCAATAAAAGTCAGCATCCACAAATAATTTACTCTACTGTCTGCCATAAAGTTAAAATGGGCATCCACAAACAATTTACTCTACTGTCTGCCATAAAGTAAAGGGACATTGCATAGGCAATGTCCCTTTAGGAGAAGATATGAAAAAAATTTAAGCGGATATCAAATAGCTATTATCTATTTGATAATTCTATTATAGATGGAATTCGTGAAAAAAGTATGTTCAAATTGTCACGAAATGATGAAAATACTTTCTGTATCCTTAACACTCTTTGCAACTATTTATAATACCGAAAGAATCGTTCCATGCTCACTTACAATGAATTCTTAATACAAAAGCATCATTTCTTGCCCGCTTGCAATGAATTCTTAATACAGAAAGCATCATTTCCTGCCCGCTTGCAATGAATTCTTAATACAGAAAGTATCACTTCTTGCTCACTTGCAATGAATTCTTAATACAGAAAGCATCATTTCCTGCCCGCTTACAATGAATTCTTAATACAGAAAGCTTCACTTCTTGCCCGCTTGCAATGAATTCATAACACAGAAAGTATTCTTTCATATACACGCACAATTTTCTACGAAAAGATCAAAACTTTTTTCTTATCTCTTATTACTTTTCTATTTTCTAAGCCGTAACTACTTCTGCTGCATCCTCCTCTGTATCTTCAATTGGTGCAGAAGCTTCTTCTACTGTAAATACGATTGCATCCGGTGATGTGATCAGATCAATCTTATCAGAACAAAATTCCGGAATATCTTTTACATGAACACATTTTACTTTTCCAAGCTTCTCAAAATCTAATTCTACCTTCTCGATTAGATTTTCCGGCTCTGCTTTATAATCTATTTCTGAGAGTTCTTCATCAACACAACCATCTGCAAGATCTTCATGCAGGAGAACGATCTGTGCCTTTGCTGAAATCTTTTCACCAGCTACCAGAGTCTGGAAGTCAATATACATAATATGCTTTGTAACCGGATTATACTCATAATCTTTTACGAGCGCATTGATCTTCTTTCCGTCCAATTCAAGAACAGTACGGCTGCCGATCATATTTTTCTTAATGAATTTCTGGGCATCAAATACCTGAATTTTAAGAGGCACTGATTCTTCCAGATCTCTTCCACAAAGATTGCCCGGAACAAATCCTTCTCTTCTCAATTTCTTTGCTTTTACATCCATACTTCTTTTTGCTGTTTTTAATGTTGTCATGATAAATTCCTCCTTGTTTTTCCTGTATTTTCAGGTGACACTTTTCTTATTTAGGAAAACGCCAAAAGTCTGAGAATACAGCGTTACATTTTCCTGGGATAATCTTTTCTGATGTATGAAAAAAGTTTCCAAACAACAAAAAAGACTTCTCCCACACATCATATCAGTGTAGAAAAGTCCGAATCAAAAAGGTTTTTCGTTTTTTGCACTTTAATATATTATAGCACAAAAAACGTCCGTAGACAAGTATCCCTGTCCCGGACATTTTTCATGTTTTTATCTCATCTTTAATTATACTAACTCGATAAGTACCTGCATAGCAGCGTCACCTTTACGCTGACCGATCTTGACGATACGTGTGTAACCACCGTTGCCGTTACGCTCTGCATACTTTGGTCCGATCTCATCTAAAACCTTAGATGCAACATCTACCGTCTTAGTAGCTTTCTTACGTCCCTTGATTTCTGCTGGAGCTTCTGTAATTGTAAAGAGCGTCTTCTGCATCTGTCTTCTTGCATGAAGTCTTGAAGGCTGATCTTTCTTGATCTCTTTCTCTACTTCATCATATACAGTCTGCTTCTTACCATCTACAACTTCTTTTACTCTCTTGCCATCCTTGTCCTTGCGGGCAACTTTAGCAGTAACTTTAACTGTATCGTAATTATTGCATTCTTTGATACCTAAAGCAATGATACCTTCTGCAATCTTACGAATTTCTTTTGCCTTAGCTTCTGTAGTAACGATCTTACCATAGTATAATAAGTCTGTTACCTGGTTGCGAAGCAAAGCTTTTCTCTGGCTGGAAGTTCTTCCAAGTTTTCTATAGCCTGCCATGTGCTTACCTCCTAATTATTCGTCCCCTATATTCAGGGAAAGACCTAATTCCTTTAACTTAGCTAATACTTCTTCTAAAGACTTACGACCAAGGTTTCTTACCTTCATCATATCTTCAGAAGTGCGGTTACATAATTCAGCAACCGTATTGATACCTGCTCTCTTTAAACAATTATATGAACGAACAGAAAGTTCCAATTCATCAATTGACATATCAAGCACCTTATCTTTACTGTCATCATCTTCTGTAGACATAACAGGAATTCCTTCTGTCTTATCAGAAAGGTTGATGAAAGACTTCAAATGTGCACTAAGCACCTTTGCTGCAAGACTTACAGCATCGCTTGGCTCAATTGTGCCATTTGTAAATACTTCAATTGTCAACTTATCATAGTCAGTAATCTGACCTACACGAGTATTCTCGATCTTAATATTAACTCGTTCAACAGGAGTATAGATAGAATCAATAGCGATCACATTGATCGGTAAATCTTCTCTCTTATTCTTGTCTGAGCTAACATATCCACGACCATTTGCGATAGTCATTTCAATATAAAGCTTGCAGTCAGGACCACCGCTTAAAGTCGCAATAACCTGATCAGGATTCATGATTTCAATATCTGAATCAACCTGAATATCTGCTGCAGTAACCACGCACTCACCTGATGCATCAATGTAAGCTGTCTTTACTTCATCGGTCTCGCCTGTGTTCTTGATAGCAAGACTTTTGATATTCATGATAATCTCGGTAACATCTTCCTTCACACCAGGAATTGCTGAAAATTCATGAACTACACCATCAATTTTAATATGGCTTACAGCTGTACCTGGCAATGAGGAAAGCATAATTCTTCTAAGAGAATTACCCAAAGTCGTACCATAACCTCTCTCAAGAGGTTCAACAACAAAACGTCCATATCTCTTATCATCTGAAATCTCAGCTATTTGAATATTTGGTTCTTTAAAATCTAGCACTCCCAGGACCTCCTTTTGGGTGTTTTACGCTTACCTGCCTATAGGTTATTATTTAGAATATAACTCGACGATAAGCACTTCATTTACAGGAACATCAATCTGCTCTCTAGTAGGAATGTCTTTTACTGTACCAGAAAGTTTCTCATGATCAGCTTCAAGCCAGTCAGGGATTAATCTTCCTTCAGTTACCTCAAGGATATCCTTATATCTCTGAGCACCTTTGTGCTTTTCTTTGATTTCGATCACATCGCCCGGTTTTACTTCATATGAAGGGATGTTTACACATTTACCGTTTACAAGAACATGCTTGTGACCAACAATCTGTCTTGCTTCTTTTCTTGTACGTCCATATCCCATACGGAATAATACGTTATCAAGTCTGAGTTCAAGAAGGATCATAAGGTTCTCACCAGTTGTTCCATATCTTAACTTCTGTGCTCTAGCAAAGTTGTTTCTAAATGGTTTCTCTAATACACCATAGATGAATTTCGCTTTCTGCTTTTCTTTTAACTGAAGACCATACTCGCTTGGTTTTCTACCAGCTCTAACATTTCTGTTAGACTTTTTATCAAGCCCTAAAAATCCTGGCTCTAATCCAAGAGCTCTACATCTCTTGAGTACCGGCGTCATATCTCTTGCCATGTCTCTTTCCTCCTATAATCTAATCCAAACTATTCTTCGTATCAAATATACTCGAATTTTCCACTTAATCGTTTCTCAAACAAAATAAAACTGTATATGAGTAAAATCACACACGACGACGCTTAGGTGGTCTACATCCATTATGTGGAACCGGTGTTACGTCACGGATACTTGTAACGTCAATACCGCATGCCTGTAATGCACGAATTGCAGCTTCACGACCAGAACCTGGTCCCTTAACCATAACATCAACTGATGTCAAACCATGTGGTACAGCTGCCTTTGCTGCTGTCTCTGCAGCCATCTGTGCTGCATATGGAGTTGATTTCTTTGATCCTCTGAATCCTAATCCGCCTGCACTTGCCCATGAAACTGCGTTTCCTTCAGCGTCTGTAAGCGTTACGATTGTATTATTGAAGGAAGACTGAATATGTGCCTGTCCATGTCCGACATTTTTCTTGACACGCTTCTTGCCTGCCCTTTTTGCTACCTGTTTAGCCATTGTCAAACCCTCCTATAAGATTTGTACATTTTATTTATTATTTCTTCTTATTTGCGACAGTACGCTTTGGACCCTTACGAGTTCTTGCGTTTGTCTTTGTCTTCTGTCCACGAACAGGAAGACCTTTTCTGTGACGAATGCCTCTATAACATCCGATTTCCTGAAGTCTCTTGATATTCATAGCGATTTCTCTACGAAGATCACCTTCTACTGTCTGTGTCTCGTCGATGACGTCACGAATACGAGCTACTTCTTCATCACTAAGATCCTTCACGCGAGTGTCAGGATTGACTTTAGCTTCTGCTAAAATACGGTTTGAGCTGACTCTACCAATACCATAAATGTAAGTAAGTCCAATCTCAACACGTTTCTCTCTTGGTAAATCTACACCACTAATACGTGCCATGTGTACTTTACACCTCCGTTATTTTTTTGATTAAATTGATTGTTACACAGTGATATACACTGTTCAGCCGCTTTAAATTGTAATTCCATAGCATAGACGATTCTTTTTCTGCTGCCCCTATGACAGCAAAATGTCGGGCTGCCTGCGAAATGGCAACCGGTACTACGCCGCAGTCATCAATCTGCCGTTGATGGAATCAGCTCCGGGCGCAAATGAATGCAATGACGCACCTTTCCACTGAAACGGATAATCAGTCCATCTACAATGTCGCAGTGCCACAGCACTACAATGAACAGAAAGCAAGTTATATCGAAATTTGTATCAGACCTTTATCGCCTGACCAACTCTTATTAACCCTGTCTCTGTTTGTGTCTAGGATTCTCGCAGATTACTCTGACACGACCCTTTCTCTTGATGACCTTACATTTTTCGCAAATCGGTTTTACTGAAGATCTAACTTTCACAGCAATAACCTCCTTTCAAAAAGTCCGTTGTCTATTCTACCATATTTATTTTATAGTTGCAAGTCCTTTTTTCAACTTTTTTCCATTTTTTCCATTTTTGAAAAGTCCCGAAAAAATGTACTTATTTCTAAAAAAATTGCAACATCTGCACTTTATAATTTTCAAAAGGCTTTCCTGCCGTACCACTTGATACAGCCCTTTACCTATCCCATTACAAGCATTTTCTTTTCACTTAAAAAGTGCAAAAACAAAAGACAGTCTTTAAAAATCCTTTCAAATTTCAAAAAACTGTCTCTGTCATTTGTGGTTCCTCTTATTATTTATCTCTCCAGGTAATACGTCCTTTTGTCAGATCATATGGTGACATTTCCATTGTTACTTTATCACCCGGTAAGATACGGATAAAGTTCTTTCTTAACTTACCACTGATATGAGCAAGTACCTGATGACCATTTTCAAGCTCAACTTTAAACATTGCATTTGGAAGCTTCTCCACTACAATTCCTTCAATTTCAATTACATCTTCTTTAGACATTGTTTCCTCCATTCTCAATCCGGTACATTACTGTACCAATAAAACTTTTACTTCTTATATATAAACTGTATCCTGCTACAGTTTTTGTTATGAGAGTTCTATGCCAGATCCTCACGATATGATAAGATTTCCGGCTCACCTTCCGTGATCAGGATCGTGTTCTCATAATGTGCTGACTTTTTCGAATCCTTTGTAACAACAGTCCAGTCATCATCTAACATCCACACATCATAAACACCCGCATTTACCATTGGCTCAATGGCAAATGTCATACCGGCACGAAGTTTCATTCCTCTTCCGATTGGCTTGAAGTTTGGAATCTGTGGTTCCTCATGCATCTCTTTTCCGATACCATGACCTACCAGGTCACGTACAACAGAAAAACCATTTGCCTCAACAAAGTTCTGAATTGCTTTTGAAATGTCATATAAATGATTTCCTTCTTTTGCAAATTTGATTCCTTCAAAAAAGCTCTGTTTCGTAATGTCGATCAATCGACGATCCTCTTCTGATATTTCTCCGACTGCATGTGTACGGGCTGCATCGGACTGATATCCTTTATAAATAACACCGGAATCCAGGCTGACAATGTCGCCTTCCTGTAAGATTCTCTTTTTGTTTGGAATACCATGTACAACTTCATCATTGATCGATACACATACAGAAGCCGGATATCCGTTATATCCTAAGAAAGAAGGAATACAATCATAACTGCGAATGATCTCTTCTCCCTTGCGGTTAATATCCATTGTACTAATGCCGGGTCTGATTATCTTCGCTAATTCATCATGAACGATAGCAAGAATTCTTCCCGCTTCTCTCATTAATTCAATTTCATGTTCTGATTTGATTGTTACTGACATGTTATGCCTTCTTTCTATATGATATATTCATTTTATTAGTTATTATCTTTTTGTACCACAAAGCAATTTCTTTTTGAATACACCGGATAACTTCTTTCTTATCTGTATGCCTTCAAAAACCGTTCTGCATAAAAAGATCTCATCTAGCCTAAGATTTCTGCAACCTTTGCAGCTACACCATCAATACCAAGTGTACCATCAATCTCATGAAGAATACCCTGCTTCTTATAATATTCGATCAATGGAGCTGTCTGCTCATGATATACATTTAATCTCTTCTTTACCGTCTCCGGTGCATCATCATCACGAAGCTCTAACTCTCCGCCACAGTTGTCGCAGACGCCTTCTTTCTTTGGAGGAATGTTTACAACATGGAATGTTGCGCCACATTTTGCACAGACACGACGGCCAGCCATACGATCAATGATTGCCTGATCTTCCATTTCAATATCCAATGCATAATCGATTGCTGTTCCCTGCTTCTTTAACGCTTCTGTTAAAGCTTCTGCCTGTGGGATCGTACGTGGGAATCCATCTAAAATGTATCCGTCTTTGCAATCATCCTTTGCAAGACGATCTACTACTAAATCACATACTAACTCATCCGGAACCAATTCTCCGGCATCCATATATCCTTTTGCTTTCTTACCAAGCTCTGTTCCCTCTTTGATATTCTGACGGAAGATATCTCCTGTCGAAATCGTAGGAATCTTATATTTTGCTACAATCCCCTTTGCATGTGTTCCTTTACCTGCACCCGGTGCACCTAACATAATAATCTTCATGTATGTTCTCCTTTCAAAATCCCAATAAACAGTCTCTTCATTTATGATCCTATATACGCTAAAAATAGACGCTCAAGGTATATATTACCCTATCAGCGTCTATTTTTCAACTATTTCCTTTTTTTTATTTTTGATATTTTCTTTCAGATACACGGAAATGACAGATTAACACGGAACTGGTCTCCATCAATATCAATAGTCAGCGTTCCACCACATGCTTCTGTGAATGCTTTTGCGATCGCAAGTCCAAGTCCGCTTCCTTCCGTCTGCCTTGACTTATCCCCACGAAAGAAACGCTCCATCGCTTCTTCGGCAGTAAAGTCAATCTCGTATTTTGCAATATTCGTAACACTGAGTACGACAACCTGCTTTGCCTTGCTGCTGCCATCCTCTTCCTGTTCCGGCACTTCTTTTTGTGGATCCTGCTGTTCTGTTACATTCTTCTGTTCCTGCATTGTTTTCTTTGAATCCGCTTTTATTGCAGAACCGTGCAGTCCACTTTGTATTTCCGTCCGCTCTGTACCACTTTTCAGATAAATATTTTCGCGGATATAGATCCGTGTTCCTTCGAGCGCATACTTTAATGCATTGTCGATCAGGTTTTGCATGACACGATACAGACGATTTCCGTCTGAACAGATCATAACATCCTGCTGCTGTGGCAAAAAGCGTACATCCATCCCATATCTTTGGATCTTATCTTCCATATCACTTAGCGTCTGTACAACTAACCGGTTTATATCCAGATTTTTCTTTTCAATGGTGATCTCACCGCTTGTTGTCTTGGCAAGCTCAAAGACATCCTGTACAATGCGCTTTAAATTTCCTGCCTTCTTATCTAAGATCTCCACATATTCTTTTGCTTTCTGCGGCAGATCATTTTCTCTTTTTAACAGATCAATATAACTGATCACGGAGGTAAGCGGTGTCTTCAGGTCATGCGATACATTTGTTACCAATGCCACTTTCATCCGCTCACTTTTTATTTTTTCCTGTAATGTTTCCTCAAACCCTGCTCCTACTTCCGATAACAAAAGAAGGTCACCATATGCCGGTGTATTTTGTGCTTGCGCTGCATCAATTGCAAAATCCCCTTCATGAAGCTTTTTAATCTCTTTTTCTAATGTTGTAAAGGAAGTAAAAATCTTCTTATTACAATATATATACAATAGAAACAGAAGCAAATACAAAACACTTGCTATCACACTGACGCAGATCACATTTTCCGGTTTACTGATAAATTTTCCCGGAAAGATCAGCTTTTTCGGATACCAGTCATGAAGTGTCTCTTTATGATAACCGACAGGCACATAACTATATATATATAACACATAACCGATAAAGATCAGATAACAAACCGTGATAAATCCCGTAAACGTTGCCGTCAAACGAGCCAGCCTCTTTTGTGCTCTATTGATTCCTTCCGGATATTTGTTCTGACCAAGAATGCACTGTATCAGCCATACCCATAGCTTTTCAAGGACAGCAAATGCTTTTTCAGATAATCGCCATAACTTTTTCAATCCATTCCAGACAATACGGCAGGCTCCGTCACGATACAGCGTTTTCTGTGACCATTGTCCGATCAGCGAAATGACCGCCAGACCAAATACACCGAGAAACAGAATTCCGATCAGACTAAAACAGGTAAGCCTCCACACGAGCGGATTTGTGTTTCCTGCCAATAATGCACCGGTAATACTATTAGATGACTGCTGACTAAATTGCACCTGATAAACCATTCCGGTGCAGGCAGCGATCAGCATCTTTGCATCCCACCAATACCATCTGCGTTTACGATTTCTGATACCAAGAGTTACCGCACTATACAAAAATGCAATAACAGCCAGCATTGCAACACCGGTCATAACAGAAAATTCCATTGACATTCTCTGCCACATGGCATCTCTTTTTTCGAGATATTTGTTCTGAAATGCAATAATAATAAAGCAGTTATCCGGTTTTCGGATCGTTCCAAAATCCATCTTTTCTCCGTCAAACTTTTTTTGAACATTTTTCCCACATGTATAGGTCTTATACTGCTTTGCGATCATATATGTGCTGACATCAGGAAGTGTCATTAAATTATAGGTGATCGTATCATTTGTTTGCAAGTCGCTGATATCATCATCACTGATAAAGTTTCCATTCATATCTAATTCTCTGATCTTACTGAAAGCCGCTTCCATTTTGCTGTTTTCGCCTTGATATGCCTGTCTGTTTTCCAGAACTTTATAGCTTATACTATAATAAAATGAAAAGTTTGCTTTTAACTTCTGATCTCTTTTTTCAGGATCTTTTTCACGCATCCGCACATTGGTATCATCTTCAAATTGAACGACACGACGAAACGCTGTTTCAATCTCCTGCATATGATACGGTGTCTTATAATATGCGGTTCCTTTCCATGCACTTGTCAGCATATTTTCCTGCCAGAGACACCCGACAACTGCCAGATAGCAGCTAATGATAAGGCCTGAAACGACCAGCGTTATGATCTTAGTTGTATTTTTCCATTTTGTATCCAATTCCCCACACCACCTTTAAATATTTCGGATCGCTTGGATTGATCTCAATCTTTTCACGAATCCTTCGAATATGTACCATTACGGTATTTTCTACACTAAATGCTTCTTCCTGCCAGATATGTTCATAAATCTCTTCGGCTGAAAAGATCCTGCCCAGATTATGCATCAGATAATTGATGATCTTATACTCTTTAGAAGTCAGTTTGACTGCTTCTCCATCCACATAAAGCTGTTTTTGCGTGACATTTAATTCCAGACTTCCATTTTGTATGATCTCTTCTCCGTCTTTTTGCATATTTTGTGATCCAAAACGCAGATAACGTCTTATTTGTGACCGTACTCTGGCTAGAAGTTCGGAAGGAGAATATGGTTTTGCAATATAATCATCCGCTCCCACATTTAATCCCAGCACAATGTCATTTTCTTCTGTCTTCGCAGAAAGTATGATGATCGGTATATTTTTTTCATTGCGTATTTGCAATGTTGTCGTCAATCCATCCTGATATGGCATCATAATATCTAAAAGGATCAATTGCACTTCCTGCTCATGCATACATTGCATAACTTCTTTTCCATTATACGCTTTTACTGTTTCATACCCTTCTTCTTCTAACAAAGTGCAAATTGCGTTGACAATCTCCCGATCATCATCGGCAACTAATATTTTAATTTTTTCCATATTGTTCTCCTACCTGTTTCTATAAAGCTGCTTTATATCCATTTTTCCGCGGTTTAGAAAATGACTGTTTGCTCTACTCATTTTCTATCTCTTATTCTAATAGATAATCCGAACATTTTACAGCAAAATTTCTTTCATTTTTCTTACAAGTTTTTTTGCGAAATAGCAAAGCCTGTAGTGCATAGATTTTTACATACCATTTGTATATTCTTTGACATCTGTATCAGCACCTAGATATTGTTTGATCTCTTCTTTTGATCCGATCGCAAGTATCCTGCCATCTTTGATTGCAAACGCTTCTGCATATTTTTGCTGTTCATTTGCTGTATAAATTTTCCCCTTGATGATCTTGTCTGCATATTCCATCTGTCTACCTCCCATGTCATCTTATTTTCCTGTTCCGTCAAAACAACAAACAAAAAAGTGCAAAGCCAACGCTTTGCTATGTGTACCGCTACTGTACGAGCATTTTCCTATATAGCAAAAAAGGGCAGCGACATCTGAATAGACATCGTTGCCCTTTGAAAAAACATAATCGATATTTGTTTTTTGTAAATATTCGATTGTATACGGATCCTGATTATTCGCTGATGAAACCTCTGTAATGACGAACCAGCATCTGTGATTCAATCTGTTTTAATGTTTCAAGAACGACACCAACGATAATGATCAATGATGTACCACCGAATGAAACATCGGCTCCGAAAGCACCTGAGAAGAAGATTGGAATGATAGCTACAATAGATAATCCGATCGCACCAATAAAGATGATGCTGTTGAGTACATTTGTCAGATAATCTACCGTTGGCTTACCGGGACGGATACCCGGAATGAAGCCACCCTGCTTCTTCATGTTCATAGATACTTCCTGTGGGTTGAAAGTAATTGATGTATAGAAGTATGCAAAGAAAATCAACAATAATACATAAATTACTAATCCCAACGTATACTTAAACTCACCAAAACTTCCGAATTTACACCAAGAGTTCTGGTTCAAAAGTGTTAAGATCTTCTGTCCAATAGATGCCTTTGCACCGGTTGCCGGCTGAACACCTGCAAATCCTGCGATAACGATCGGCATCTGGAATAAAGATCCTGCAAAGATAACCGGGATAACACCTGCGGTATTGATCTTCAACGGAATATGTGAAGACTGTCCGCCAACAAGCTTTCTACCCTGTGTTTTCTTTGAATATTGCACATTGATTCTTCTTTCACCATCAGAGAGGATGATAATGAATACAACTGTTGCAATAATAACTGCAATGATGACAATAGCAGCCAATAAACCATTTGTTACATTGGATGCACCGGATACGAATTTCTCAAATAAAGTCATCATATCCTCCGGCATACGGGAAACAATGTTGTATAACAGGATAATAGAAATACCATTACCAACACCCTTTTCTGTAACCTGCTCACCTAACCACATCAAGAAACTTGCACCTGTAGTTAACGAAACAACGATAACAGCGATTGATGTGAAAGACACACCATTTGTTAAATATCCGCTTCTACCGAAGCCATATGCCATTGCTGCACTTTCTACTACTGCAAGAGCAACTGATAAATATCTTGTATATTCACCAATTTTTTTTCTACCTTCTTCTCCGTCTTTATGAAGTTCTTCCAAGCGAGGAATCGCAATTGTTAATAATTGCAAGATGATAGAAGCCGTAATGTATGGCGTGATATTCAATGCAAAAATCGACATCTGAGAGAATGAACCACCGGTCAACTGGTTAAAGAAGTCCAGTGAGTTGTTTTCATTAAACCACTCAGATATAACAGATGCATCGACTCCCGGTACCGGAAGCTGACATCCGATTCGTACCACGATCAATACCATAAAAGTATACAAAATCTTTTTTCTAAGATCTTTAATCTTAAATGCATTGCGGACTGTTTCAAACATCCTTAGATCACCTCAGCTTTTCCACCAAGAGCTTCAATCTTTTCTACCGCAGTTTTACTAAATGGCTGATTCTTTTTACCCTTTACACCATAAGCTTTTAACTGAACTGTAAGCTTCTTAGTTAATTCTCCATTTCCGAGTATCTTAACTCCATCCTTAGGATTATTAATGATGCCCTTCTCCTGTAATGTTTCTACAGTTACAACATCACCATCGTTGAACTTGTTAAGCTTGTCAACATTTACTGCAATAATCTCAAGAGAGTTGATGTTTGTAAATCCTCTCTTTGGAAGACGCATATAAAGTGGTAACTGTCCACCTTCAAAACCCGGACGTGGAGCGCCTGAACGAGCCTTCTGACCCTTATGTCCCTTACCTGCTGTCTTACCATTTCCTGAACCGTGTCCACGACCTCTTCTAAAGTTGTCGCTCTGCTTTGATCCTTTTGCCGGACTCAAATTTGATAAATTCATGTTTACCTCCTAAAAACTGGTGACTCCTTTTTTCGTACCTTTTCTCTTTCCTTCTTTGCGGTACGGAGTCTGATCACTAACGGGTATGTGGCACTACCCTCGCTACATAATAAAAACTCTGCCACAAGTCAATATTTTACCATAATGTATAGCTGTTTGGCTAGTCTTTTTTGAATTTTTTTATAATCTGCAAAAACAAAAAAGCTATAAGTGAAGATCCAGGCTGCCCAAAGGCAAGCCCAACCTTTCACTTATAGCGTTCATCTTTGTATGACTACTAGATTTCTTCCACCTTTACAAGATGTCTTACATGCCAAACCATGCCTTTAACAGCATCGTTGTTAGGCAGCTCTACTGTCTTACCGATCTTCTTTAAACCTAAAGCTTCAACAGTTGCACGCTGCTTTGGAATGGCACCAATAGTAGACTTTACTAAAGTAACTTTTAACTTATCTGCCATAATTCGATTCCATCCTTTCAAATTAGCCTAAAAGTTCTTCAACAGAAATGCCACGAGCCTTAGCAACTTCTTCTGGAGTCTTTAAGTTATTAAGACCTTCAATAGCTGCAAGTACAACGTTCTGTTTGTTGTTAGAACCAAGAGACTTTGTACGAATGTTCTTGTATCCTGCAAGCTCGAGTACGCAACGAACAGGACCACCGGCGATGATACCTGTACCTTCTGGAGCTTTCTTGATCAAAACGGAAGCACTTCCAAATTTACCTGTGAAGTCATGTGGTACACTACCATTCTCATCCATAGGAACTTCTACTAATTTCTTAGTAGCATCTTCTCTTCCTTTACGGATAGCTTCTGGAATCTCGGCTGCTTTACCAAGACCTACACCTACATGTCCGTTCTTATCGCCAACTACTACTAATGCAGTAAATCTCATGTTACGTCCACCTTTTACAACCTTGGTTACACGTTTGATCGTTACTACATTATCTTCTAGCTCTAAATTGCTAGTATCAATAATTGTACGTTTCATGAGTTGTTTTCCTCCTAAATTAATATCCATCCTTTTTGAATCTTTCCAAAAAGATTACGTTCAACAGAGCCTAGAAATTTAATCCGGCTTCTCTGGCTGCTTCAGCTAAAGCCTTGATCTTACCCTGATATATGAAACCGCCTCTATCAAAGACAACGTTTGTAATACCTTTATCTGCTGCTTTCTTAGCGATCGCTTCACCAAGCTTTGCAGCTGCTTCTACATTGTTTGTTTTTGTTAAACCATCTTTAACATCTTTGTCTAATGTAGATGCAGCAACGAGTGTTGCACCAGACTTGTTACCATTGGCATCAATAACTGTGTCGTCAATAATCTGAGCGTACATATGATTGTTGCTTCTAAATACAGCTAAACGTGGTCTCTCAGTTGTTCCTGAAAGACGATTACGAACCTTCATGTGTTTTTTCACACGAACTTCTACTCTTGACTGCTTCTTAATCATCGTATTATCACTCCTTTAATTATTTTTTACCTGTCTTACCAACTTTACGTCTAATAACTTCATCAGCGTATTTGATACCCTTACCTTTATATGGTTCCGGAGCTCTCTTTTCTCTGATTTCAGCAGCGTATTGGCCAACTTTTTCTTTGTCGATACCTTTAACAATGATCTTGTTCTGTCCTTCGACTTCAACTTCGACACCGTCAGGATCTTCCATCTCTACAGGATGAGAATATCCAAGAGAAAGTGTTAATACTTTACCCTTCTTCTGAGCTCTGTAACCAACACCGTTTACTTCGAGCTCTTTCTGATATCCTTCTGTAACACCAATTACCATGTTGTTAAGAAGAGATCTTGTAAGACCATGAAGAGATTTCATTTTCTTTAAGTCATTTGGACGAGTAACAACGATTTCGTCATTCTCTAACTTAATTGTCATCTCAGCAGGTAAAACTCTTTCAAGAGTACCCTTTGGTCCTTTTACAGTCACTTTATTATTTTCTGCAATATCAACAGTAACTCCTGCCGGTACCGCGATAGGCATTCTTCCGATACGTGACATGCCGTGCACCTCCATTTTCTGTACTTGTAGCGATAACTACATTCATCCGGAAACTACCAAACGAATGCAAGTACCTCGCCGCCTACGTTTTCTTTTCTTGCTTCTTTGTCTGTCATAACGCCCTTGTTTGTTGAAACAATGGCAATACCAAGACCACCGAGTACTCGTGGAAGCTCTTCTTTTGATGCATAAACACGAAGACCTGGTTTAGAGATTCTCTTTAAACCTGTAATAATCTTTTCATTCTTGTCTGCACCATATTTTAATGTAATATGAATCATGCTGATACCATCAACGTCAATCATATCGAATTTCTTAATGTAACCTTCTTTTAAAAGGATTTCTGCGATAGAAACCTTCATCTTTGAACAAGGTACATCCACTGTATCGTGCTTTGCTGTATTCGCATTACGAATTCTTGTAAGCATATCTGCAATAGGATCGCTCGTCATCATCTTAGTTTTACCTCCTTACCAGCTTGCTTTCTTCACGCCTGGAATCTGTCCTTTATAAGCCAACTCACGGAAGCAGATTCTGCAAATTCCGTATTTTCTTAAATAAGCATGTGGACGACCACAAATCTTGCAACGGCTGTATTCTCTTGAAGAGAATTTAGCCTTACGCTGCTGCTTAACTTTCATAGAAGTTTTAGCCATGATTTTCCTCCTTATTTCTTGAAAGGCATACCGAACTGTGTTAATAATTCACGAGCCTCTTCATCTGTTTCAGCTGTAGTAACAACAATTACGTCCATACCTCTAACCTTGTCAACTTTGTCATATTCGATTTCAGGGAAGATCAACTGTTCCTTGATACCAAGTGCATAGTTACCTCTACCATCAAAAGCATTAGGGTTAACACCTCTGAAGTCACGTACACGAGGTAATGCTAAATTCACAAGACGATCTAAGAACTCATACATCTTGTCACCCCTTAAAGTAACCTTACAACCGATAGGCATTCCTTCTCTTAACTTGAAGTTAGCGATAGAATTCTTAGCCTTTGTTGTAACTGCCTTCTGTCCTGTGATAGTCTCTAACTCAGCAACAGCGGCATCGAGAACCTTAGAGTTCTCTTTTGCTTCACCGATACCCATATTTACAACAATCTTTGCAAGCTTAGGTACCTGCATAACGTTTTTATAACCAAACTTCTTTGTCATTGCATCGACAATTTCATTTTTATAAGTTTCATATAAACGAGTCAACTTTTATTTCCTCCTTTCCAAATTAATCGATTACTTCACCAGTTGCCTTGGCATAACGAACTTTCTTATCGCCTTCCATTTTAAATCCGACACGGGAAGCTTTTCCTTTGCTAACATACATTACGTTAGACATATCGATAGGAGCAGACTGCTGTACAATTCCACCCTGTGGGTTTGCCTGACTAGGTTTTGTGTGCTTTGTAACCTGGTTGATACCTTCGATCACAACTTTACCATCTTTTACAGATGTTACCTTGCCTTCTCTACCTTTATCTTTACCAGTGATAACCTTTACAGTATCACCTTTCTTAATCTTGCTAGTTGCCACAATGACACCTCCCTTATAAAACTTCTGGTGCTAATGAAACGATTTTCATGAACTGTTTGTCTCTTAATTCTCTAGCGACTGGTCCAAAGATACGTGTTCCTCTTGGTGTCTTATCATCTTTGATGATTACAGCTGCGTTCTCATCAAATCTGATATAAGATCCATCCGGACGACGTGTCTTATTAACAGTACGAACTACAACGGCTTTCACAACGTCACCTTTCTTTACAACACCGCCTGGTGTTGCATCTTTAACAGAAGCAACAATAACATCACCGATGTTGGCATATCTTCTGGTTGAGCCGCCCATAACTCTGATACAAAGAAGTTCTTTAGCACCTGTATTATCAGCTACCTTAAGTCTTGATTCCTGCTGTACCATGATTACCTCCATATTCCGCCGCAACGTTCACGGCCTAACATTTGTTACGTCAATTTCACTGCATTACACAGTAAATTCGATGACCGGCAAAATTATTTTGCTCTTTCGATTACTTCTACAAGTCTCCATCTCTTGTCTTTTGATAATGGTCTTGTCTCCATAACTCTTACTCTGTCACCAATCTTGCATGTATTCTCTTCGTCATGAGCCTTTAATTTGTAAGTTCTCTTAACGATCTTTCCATAAAGTGGATGCTTTACGTTATCTACTACAGCAACAACGATTGTCTTATCCATCTTATCACTAACAACTTTACCTACACGGGTTTTTCTAAGATTTCTCTCCACAACAGGTTCCTCCTTTCCATGTTGTATGCAAACTATATTGAATCAATTATGCCTTCTGTGCTGCGAGCACTGTCTGAATTCTTGCGATATTCTTTTTAACCTCTTTGATTCTACTTGTATTATCCAACTGGTTTGTTGCGTTCTGGAATCTCAAATTGAAAAGTTCCTTCTTAGCTGCAACTAAATCTTCATTTAATTCTGCTGCAGATTTACTCTTTAAATCTTCCATAAACTGCTTAGTCTTCACTGCCCGCACCTCCTTCTAAATCAGCACGAGATACAACTTTACATCTTATAGGCAACTTATGAGTTGCAAGACGTAACGCTTCTCTTGCCACATCTTCTGGAACGCCTGAAATCTCGAACATTACACGACCAGGCTTAACTACTGCTACCCAGTATTCTAACGCACCTTTACCTTTACCCATTCGAGTCTCGGCCGGAGTCTTTGTTACTGGCTTATCTGGGAAAATCTTAATCCAAACTTTACCACCACGCTTGATATAACGAGTCATAGCAATACGGGCTGCCTCAATCTGGTTTGATTTGATCCATGCTGGCTCTAAAGCCACAATACCATATTCACCGTTTGAAATCTTGTTTCCTCGGAGCGCTTTACCTGCCATACTACCGCGGAACTGTTTACGATGCTTTACTCTCTTTGGCATTAACATTATTTATCGCTCCCTTCCTTTTTTGTATTTTTTTTAGCTGGAAGAACTTCGCCATTATATACCCATACCTTTACACCAACTTTACCATAAGTTGTGTCAGCCTCAGCGAAACCATAGTCAATATCAGCACGTAATGTCTGAAGTGGAATAGTTCCCTCGCTGTAGAACTCTGTACGAGCCATATCTGCACCACCAAGACGACCAGAACAAGCTGCCTTGATTCCCTTTGCGCCTGTCTTTAAAGTTCTGCTCATTGCAGACTTCATAGCACGACGGAAAGAAATACGGTTCTCTAACTGCTGTGCAATATTCTCAGCAACTAACTGTGCATGTTTGTCAGGGTTCTTAACATCCATGATCTTGATGTCAAGAGCAACCTTTCTATCTAAAACTTTAACTAATTCTTTCTTTAAGTTCTCAATCTCAGCACCGCCTTTACCGATTACGAAACCAGGCTTAGCTGTATGAATGATGACTCTCACTTTGTCGGTAGGTCTTTCAATCTCAATTTTTGAGATTCCAGCACTGTATAATTTCTTCTTTACGAATTCTCTGATCTTGTAATCTTCTACAAGAAAATCTGAGAAATTGTCCTCTGCGTACCAATTAGAATCCCAGTCCTTGATAACACCGACTCTTAAACCATGAGGATTAACTTTCTGTCCCATTTCAATCTCCTTTCATCGATCAATAAAACGATAATTAGCGCTCATTGAGAATTACTGTGATATGACTCATTCTCTTCTCAATACGATAAGCTCTACCCTGAGCTCTTGGTCTAATTCTCTTCATTGTCGGTCCTTTATTTGCAAAACACTCTTCAATGTATAAATCTGCCGGATTCATTCCATTGTTGTTCTCAGCATTTGCGATTGCAGACTGTAAAACTTTTAAAATAATGCTAGAAGCGTATCTTGGATTGTATGATAAAATACCAATTGCTGTCTCAACATCTTTGCCTCTGATGGCATCTAATACATAACAAGCCTTCTGCACTGAAACTCTTGCGTATGATAACTTTGCTGAAGGTCTGGTATCTTTCTGGTTCTCATTTCTCTCTCTTTTAATTTGAGATCTATGTCCCTTTGCCATTGATGAAGCCTCCTTTCAATTTCAGATGAATTGCTCCAATGTGGCTTATGCCACACCGAGCAGTTACTTTTTATTATCTACCTTTTTTCTCGTCTTTTCCATGACCTCTGTAAGTTCTTGTTGCAACGAACTCACCGAGCTTGTGTCCAACCATATCTTCTGTAACATATACAGGTACATGCTTTCTACCATCATGTACTGCAAATGTTAATCCAACAAATGATGGGAAAATAGTGGAACGACGAGACCATGTCTTAATAACCTGTGAATCGCCTGATGCTACAGCAGCATCTACCTTCTTGAGAAGGCTCTTGTCAGCGAAAGGTCCTTTCTTTAATGAACGTGCCATTGTATCCTCCATTCTGCCGAATCTTTCCGGCTATTCCAACTCTCTAGAACCGATCTGGTAATTTAAAGGAATTATTTAACCTTTAAAGCCTTACCATCTCTTCTTCTTACGATCAACTTGTTTGACTTATTGTTCTTCTTACGTGTCTTTAATCCAAGAGCAGGTTTACCCCAAGGTGTACATGGGCCAGAGCGTCCTACCGGAGCCTTACCTTCACCACCACCATGTGGATGGTCATTAGGGTTCATAACAGAACCACGAACGGTAGGTCTGATACCCATATTACGCTTACGTCCGGCTTTACCGATATTTACGAGGGCATGCTCACCATTTCCGATAACACCAACTGTTGCACGGCAAACGATTGGAACCATTCTCATCTCGCCTGAAGGAAGTCTGAGTGTTGCATACTTTCCTTCTTTTGCCATAAGCTGTGCGCTGTTACCTGCGGAACGTACAAGCTGTCCGCCCTTACCAGGATAAAGCTCGATGTTATGGATCTGAGTACCAACTGGAATATTTTCAAGTGGAAGACAGTTACCAACTTCGATTTCTGCTGTTGGACCATTCATGATCTTCTGACCAACTTTTAATCCGTTAGGAGCAAGGATATAAGCCTTCTCACCATCAGCATATGCAACTAATGCAATGTTTGCTGTTCTGTTTGGATCATACTCGATTGTCTTAACTGTACCTACAACACCATCTTTGTTTCTCTTAAAATCAATAATTCTATATTTTCTTCTAGAACCACCACCGTGATGTCTTACAGTGATCTTACCCTGTGCATTACGGCCGGCATTCTTCTTTAATGACACTGTTAATGACTTTTCCGGAGTATCGGCTGTAATCTCAGTTCTTTCGATTACTGTCATGTGTCTTCTGGAAGGTGTATATGGGTTAAATGTTTTAATTCCCATGACGTTATCTCCTTTCAATATTCATCATTATTTTTATAATGATCCGCGCGATAGGTTTTCCACGCGTATTTTCAAACTCAGAAATCTCTTTGTCCGACTATCATCTTTCAAAGTATCTGATTTCTTTCGGATATAAAACCGTATCTTTTTTTGGCCTACAGACCTTCGAAGATTTCGATTTCCTTAGAATCCTCTGTCAACTGAACGATAGCTTTCTTTGTCTTAGCAGTCTTTCCTGAAGTTCTGCCACGACGACGAGTCTTACCATCTAAGTTCATTGTGTTTACCTTAGCAACCTTAGTTCCTTCAAAAAGCTTCTCAACAGCTTCTTTTACCTGAGACTTTGTTGCATCCGGATGCACTGAAAAAGTGTACTTCTTCTCTTCCATAGCCATCATAGATTTTTCTGTTACAAGTGGCTTCAGAATGATATCATAATATTTTAAATCTGCCATTATGCGTACACCTCCTCAATCTTTTCAACAGCGTTCTTTGTAGCAACGACTGTGTCATATTTTAAAATGTCATATACGTTGATCGCATTAAATGCTACAACTCTTACTCCGGCAATATTTCTTGCTGAAAGAGCAACGTTTGCGTTGTCTTCTCCATCAAGTACAACCAAAGCTTTTTCTACTTTCAAAGAATCAAGTACGTTTACCATCTTCTTTGTCTTGATCTCATCAAACTTTAAGGAATCCAATACAAAGAACTTCTCCTCATTTACTCTTGATGTAAGAGCTGATTTGATTGCTCCTGCCTTTTCCTTTTTGTTCATCTTGAAAGAATATTCTCTAGGTGTTGGAGCAAATACAACTCCACCGCCTGTCCACTGTGGAGCTCTTGTAGAACCCTGTCTTGCATGACCAGTTCCTTTCTGTCTCCAAGGTTTTCTTCCACCGCCGCGTACTTCTGAGCGAGTCTTTGCTTTCTGAGTACCCTGACGCTTATTTGCAAGCTGTAATACTGCAGCCATATGCATTAAATGTTCATTTACATTAGCAGCGAATACGTTGTCGTTTAAGTCCATCTTTCCAACTTCACTGCCTTCCATATTATAAACAGATACTGTAGCCATCTGTGTGTTCCTCCTTTCCAAAAGAATTATTTACCAGTCTTTACGCTTTCCTTTAATAATACACAAGCTTTCTTAGGTCCCGGAACAGCGCCCTTGACAAGAATTAAGTTCTGGTCTGCATCAACCTTAACGATTTCAAGATTCTGGATTGTTACATTTACAGAACCCATATGACCAGGCATTTTCTTTCCTTTAAATACACGTCCCGGATCAGAACAAGCACCGTTTGAACCGGCATGTCTGTGGAACTTAGAACCATGTCCCATAGGTCCTCTGTGAAGGCCATGTCTCTTGATCGCACCCTGGAAACCTTTACCCTTTGTAGTACCGCTAACATCAATCTTGTCACCGGCTTCAAAGATATCAGCTTTGATCTCCTGACCAAGTGTATACTCTTCAGCGTTCTCAAACTTAAATTCTTTCAGATATCTCTTTCCTGAAACACCTGCTTTTGCAAAGTGACCCTGTAATGGCTTATTAACACCATGTGATCTCTTCACTTCTTTCTTTCCTGCGGCATCTTTGCTGATAACTTTATCTTTCTTATCAACGAAGCCTACCTGAACTGCACTGTAACCGTCATTATCAACTGTCTTTACCTGTGTAACATAGCAAGGACCAGCCTGAAGTACAGTGACCGGAGTTAAAACTCCATTCTCGTTGAAGATCTGTGTCATACCGACCTTCGTAGCTAAAATAGCTTTCTTCATACTAGATGCACCTCCTGTTAATCTACAGCGGATTTCATTGTCTGACCATGTCAGCTCATCATATTCATGACGATCGGGTTTCCCCTTCCTTTGAAATCATCCTAGATGGCCTATAATGTGCAAGTTCGTAAACCAAAAACTTGAACTGCCTTGCGGGCAGTCTTTTTTATATAAACCCTAAGGACTTACTTGTCTTTATTTTTCTTTCATTTTTAATACTACTGCAACACCAGATGGCATTTCCATTTTTGTCAATGCTTCAATGGTCTTCTGAGTAGGAGCGATAACATCAATCAGTCTCTTGTGTGTTCTCTGCTCGAACTGCTCTCTGGAATCTTTGTACTTATGAACAGCACGAAGAATTGTTACAACTTCCTTCTTTGTCGGAAGAGGTACAGGTCCACTAACTTTAGCTCCTGTCTTCTTTACTGTCTCAATAATCTTTCCAGCAGCATGATCAATCTGATTGTGGTCATACGCTTTGAGTGTAATTCTCATTACATTTGTTGCCATAAAAAAAGCCGCCTCCTTTTCGCACTTTTACAGGTTATACTGATCTTGGGCTTCCCCATATACCTGCTAATTTGAGCGGAACAAGTGGTGACTGTACACTTAACCGGGTGTGTCATGCTTGGTTTACTGATTTTGCATAACTCCCTCTTTTCTGCATAAACGCAGAATATGAAATTGTACAGTGACTTGTCGCCAGTTTCCTAACTTGACATTCGCTCCACGGAAAACCTCCAGATTTCTCTGTAGCAACCTCACGCTTCATAGCTATCAATGTCACAGCAAGTACAATTCTATCACGCTTTTTAAGGGTTTGCAAGCTTTTTCCTCGTTTTTTTCGCATTATTAACACAATATTTACATTTTCTACATATTCGCTATTTTACCGGTAAAATGCCGGCTTCTTTTGTATATTTTTCCCTATATTTGCTCATTTTGTGTTGGTTTCTTCCTATTATATATGGTATAAAGGTTATCAGTCCTATACCAGATGAGACTGATAACCTTCGTCATCACCTTTCTTGGCTAAAATCACATCCTGTACCCAAGCATCCGCTTTCCTCTTTTTATCTTCTGTTGCTTTTCTTTTTTCTTCCACGTACTCCCTCCTTTACATTTTATAAAATGATACTTTTTGTATTTATCATCTAATCATTAGACGTTCTAACTTTCTTATATGTTTCATTTTGCGAATATTTTTAATTCAAAATTTCAAAACAATTATTGCTTTGTTCAGAAGTTACCGCTTTCTATAAATAAAAAAGTGCAAAGCCAACGCTTTGCACTCCAAGAATTGCTAAAGCAATTCTTGTTGATACACCACTGCTGTACGAGCATTTTCCTATTCCATAAAAAGGTGCAAAGCTGGCGCTTTGCACTCCAAGAATTGCTAAAGCAATTCTTGTTGATGCACCACTGCTGTACGAGCATTTTCCTATTCCATAAAAAAGTGCAAAGCCCGCGCTATACCAAAAGTTTAATGTACCATTAAACTTTTGGCATCTCTACTATACGAGCAGTTTCCTATTCCGCAAAAAAGGCCGTGGTCAAAACCACAGCCTTTCCTAAATCATTGTTATTCATTTTCTAAGCCATCCGGCTCCTCAGTAAGAATCGCTTCGTACTTATCAAGGATCATCTTTTGAACCTTTTCTCTCGTATCGGAGTTGATAGGATGTGCAATATCACGATATTCTCCGTCACCGGCTCTCCGGCTTGGCATCGCAATAAACATTCCTTTTTCCCCTTCGATAATCTTTATATCATGGATTACAAATTCATCATCTAACGTGATTGAAACGATAGCTTTCATCTTTCCTTCCTTTGTAATCTTTCTGATCCTAACGTCTGTAACTTGCACAGCTATTAACCCCCTTTGGTTATTTTCTCTTTTTATATTAGCATTACGCAAAGAAAATAGCAAATCATTATACGCATTTTTCTCCGACAGCCGGCAATATTCTATTTTCTATTACTGCTGCAACAAGCCTTTCTTTTATCATGAGTTTTGTTCTAAATTATAATGCATATCGATCATTTTTCTCTATGACAATCCTTATATCTTCCTTATCTCCCACATATTTTGTGTTGGCTCGAATTGTATCTCTGCTTTCCACGATACAGTTTTCTATGTAAGTATTGTCACCGATATATACGTCATTTAAAATAATAGAATTTTTGATCACGCAATTGTTACCGACAAAGACTTTCTTAAAGAGAATCGAATCTTCAACCGTTCCATTAATGATACATCCGCTTGACACCATACTGTTTGTAACAACAGAACCTTTATTGTACTTTGCCGGAGGCAGATCTTCTACTTTTGAATAAATGTCCGGATATTGATTAAAGAAATAATCTCTGACATCCTTTTTCAGGAAGTCCATATTCGTTCTAAAATAAGAATCTACAGAAGAAATATTACTCCAATATGTCTCCATCGGATATGCATAAATCTTCTTTACATTCTTATAGCGGATCAAAATATCCTTCACAAAATCATAGCGTTCATCCGCAACTGACTTTTCGATCAGATCGATCAGCAATCGTCTCCTGACAATATAGATACCTGCTGAAACCTGAAAGCTCTTCGCGTCAATTGGTTTCTCTTCAAATTCTATAATTCTGTTATTGCAATCTGTTGAAACTACGCCGAAACGACTTGGATCATCTTTTTCTTCGACATTTGCCGTAACTACCGTAAAATCTGCTTTCTTTGCAATATGATATTCTAATACCTTGTTATAATCCATCTTGTACACGCCATCACCCGATGCAATAACAACATATGGTTCATGACTATTCTTTAAAAAACTGAGATTCTGTGCCATGGCATCTGCAGTGCCTCGATACCAGTAGCTATTTTCCGGTGTTGTCGTAGGATTAAAAACAAATAAGCCTCCCTGTTTACGTCCAAAATCCCACCATTTTGAAGAGTTTAGATGCTCATTCAGGGATTTTGCATTGTACTGTGTAAAAACAGCAACCTTTTGAATATGGGAATTGCTCATATTACTTAGAACAAAATCAATGCTGCGAAATCCTCCTGCGATCGGCATAGCTGCCGTTGCTCTTCTATTTGATAATTCTCTCATCCTGCTGTTATTACCACCAGCTAAAACAATACCAAGCGCTCTCATTCTCTCTCACCTACCTTTATCAGCGTTTCACCGCTCATCAACTTGTTATCCGGATAATCACTTAATTCTGTTTCTCCGGAAATCGCTGTATTCTTGCCAATCTCAACGCCATCCGGAATGACACTGTCATCGCCGATCGTTACCAGACCAAATGCATAAACATCCGGTTTTATTTTGTTTGGAAGCTCTTCTCCTACGCCAAGCTTGCAATTCTTACCTACTACTACATTCTCAGCAATAATAGACTTGTCTACGATCGTACCGGCACCGATCCTGCTCGATCCCATAATAATAGAATCTCTGACGATCGCACCTTCCTCGATCACGACTCCGGAACCTATCACAGAATCATGAACCTCTCCATAGACCTCCGTTGCTTCTCCGATGATTGCTGTATCGATCACTGCAGAGCCTGATATGTATTGTGGTCTGATACGGTCAGTCTGTGTATAAATTTTCCAGAACTCTTCATATAAGTTAAATACCGGAATCAGGTCGATCAGTTCCATATTTGATTCCCAATAAGAACCCAATGTTCCTACATCTTTCCAGTATCCATTGAATTCATAAGCAAAAATACGTTTTCCTTTTTCATGACAGTAAGGAATAATATGCTTGCCAAAATCACAACCGGGCTGATCTTTCATTTTTAACAACGCTTCTTTTAGAACCGGCCACGAAAAAATATAAATTCCCATAGAAGCCAGATTGCTGCGTGGATGTTCCGGCTTTTCTTCAAATTCCTGAATCTGCTTCTTATCATCTGTAATAACCACACCAAATCGGCTTGCCTCTTCCATCGGCACCGGAATCGTTGCCAATGTAACATCTGCGTTGTTCGCTTTATGGAAATCGAGCATCACTTCGTAATCCATCTTATAAATATGGTCACCTCCCAGGATCAATACATAATCCGGGTTATAATACTCCATGTAGCGTAAATTCTGATAAATTGCATTTGCCGTACCTGTGTACCATTCACTGCTCGTACTTTTTTCATACGGTGGCAGAATAGAAACGCCCCCCACGTTCCGATCAAGATCCCATGGAATCCCGATACCTATATGTGTATTGAGTCGTAATGGCTGATACTGTGTAAGGACACCAACAGTATCAACTCCGGAATTGATACAGTTACTCAACGGAAAATCAATAATACGATACTTTCCACCGAATGCAACTGCCGGTTTTGCAACATTAGCTGTAAGAACTCCCAACCGGGAACCTTGTCCACCAGCCAATAACATTGCTATCATTTCTTTCTTAATCACGTTATCACCCCTTCATTTTGGAATATATTTAGTATAACATAACTCTCAAAAAATGTGAATAATTTTAACGAATTTATCATGTATTTCTTTCTATTTTTATGCAAAATACACAATATACTATGATGTTTTGTGCAATTTCTATATGCCTTATTTATCTATGCCTGATTTTTTTCTTTTATTCCTTCTTTTCTTATACTTCTGGCACTTCAACCTTTTTTTCGTATTTTCTCCGGCTGTTGACAATTTATCTTGTTTTTTTATTCTCATGGTTTATAATACATATATGAAAGAAACAGAACAATGATTATGGAGGCAGATTATGTACCAGATTGATTTACAAAAACCATGTACCGTTCACTTTATCGGAATCGGCGGCATCAGCATGAGTGGATTTGCCCAGCTTTTACATGAAAACGGCTTTACCGTAAAAGGTTCCGACTCTCAGGAAAGTAAGATTACAAAACACCTGGCTTCTTTAGGTATTAACATAATATATGGTCAGTCAGCAAAAAATATTACTGATGATATTGATCTTGTTGTCTATACAGCTGCAATTCATCCGGATAATCCGGAATTTGCTACCGCAAAAGAAAAAGGGATTCCCATGATGGAACGTGCTGTCATGGTCGGGCAGGTAATGAAAAATTATAAAAATGCGATCGGCATCGCAGGAACCCATGGAAAAACAACGACCACATCCATGCTTTCCCACATCTTTCTTGCAGCGAAAAAAGATCCAACGATATCGGTTGGTGGTATCTTAGATGCGATTCAGGGAAATATCCGTATCGGTCATTCGCAAAATTTCATTACCGAAGCCTGTGAATACACAAACAGTTTTTTGAAGTTTTTCCCAACCGCAGAAATCATTTTAAATATTGATGCAGATCATCTTGATTTTTTTAAGGATCTCGATGATATCCGTCATTCTTTCCATGAATATGCCAAACTGCTTCCGGAAAACGGTGTATTGGTGATCAATGCAGATATCCCCGATCTGGATCAGATCACTAAAGATGTTCCATGCAGGATCATTACATTTGGTATGCATCATACTGCCGATTATTGTGCACAAAACATCTCTTTTGATTCAAACGGCGATGGTGTCTTTGATCTTGTTTATCAAGGAAAACCAACCGGTGATTCGATCCATTTAAACGTAATCGGTGAACATAATATTGCAAATGCCCTTTCTTCCATCGCAATTGCACAATTCTATGACATTCCGATGGATGCGATTCAGGAAGGTCTGAATGCATTCCATGGAACGGAACGCCGTTTCGAACAGAAAGGATCCTTTAACGGTGTTACTGTCGTTGATGATTATGCACACCACCCTACCGAGATTACAGCAACACTGCATGCAGCCGAGAAGTTTCCTCATAAACATTTATGGTGTGTCTTCCAGCCGCATACCTATTCGCGTACCCGTGCATTACTTCCTGAATTTGCTAAAGCATTATCAAAAGCAGAACACATATTATTAGTAGATATCTATGCTGCACGAGAAAAAGATCCCGGAGATATCTCATCACGTACCCTGCAGGAAGAGATCAAAAAGCATGGCAAAGATGCTTTATATTTTCCTAGTTTTGAAGAAGCCGAAAAATATTTATCAGAAAAATGTATTGACGGCGACTTGTTAATAACTATGGGAGCCGGAAACGTAGTAGAAATCGGAGAACATTTAGTTCAGAAATAGTTATCCACATTATCCACAATTTTTTGTTGATTTCTTTTAACAAGAGATTGTGGATAATTTTATCTGTAAACAAGCCATTCTATTTGCACTTTTAGCACCTTATGCAAAAAGTTATCCACATTATCCACATTTTTAAATCAACAATTCACCTGCTGCAGGCGGGTATTTTCTTTATTTCCAAACTATGCTACAATGTGTCGTGCGCCGGCATATTACCAGCGTATTGATCCTATTTTTTAAAGGGGGACGAATCATGGATCAGGTATTATTATGTTCAAGCCAAATCCCGCTTACAACATCAATCAGTAATACATTTATAAAAAAATATATGTTAAATGCCAATGGAAGTTATGTGAAAGTATATCTGTACCTTTCCATGTGCATCCAGTCTGATATACATGGGCTTTCCATTTCTTCTCTTGCAGACAGAATGGAAAATACAGAAAAAGATGTTCTGCGTGCATTGCAATACTGGGAAAAGAAAAACCTTTTAACCTTGCAATATAACGAATCAAATGATGATATCTGCGGCATTCTTCTTCTCAACCCGGAAACTGCAGATCAAACTATCTCTGTGACCGCGTCTGATGAAACGCCGTCTAACGAGATATCATTTGATGAACCATCTTCTTATACTAAACCTGTCTCTGTGCCGGAGGATTTCCAAGCAAATACTTTATCTGCACTAAAAGCAGATACCTATACAACATCTGTCGATCAGACAGACAGCCTTTCTTCCATGGAAACTGCCACAACAGAAGCTGTTGCAAGAAAAGACGAGGACGCGCAGCCACTTCCTGTAGATGATACAGAGACAAAAGAAATCGTTATTACCCGGGAACAAACCGAGCGTGTTGCAAAAGATGATGATTTTTCATGGACACGACTAATTGTCGAAAGCTACCTTGATCGCCCGATTACAACCAAAGAAGCTGATCTTTTGATCTATTTATTTGATACATTACATTTTTCAAAAGATTTGATCCTATATCTGTATGAATACTGCTGTTCGATCCATAAGACCAACATCAACTATGTACAGGCTGTAGCTTTTTCTTGGGACAAAAACAATGTAAAAACACCGGACGATGCACAGGAGCTTTCACATCAATACAATGAATGTCACTCTGCCATTTGCAAAGCACTTGGTCTGAACCGTATGCTCGGTTCGATCGAATCACAATATATTGATCGCTGGCAAAATGAATGGCAGATGGATCTTGCCGTCATCCTCAACGCCTGTAACCGGACGATACTTACGATCCAGAAACCGGATTTTAAATATCTGAATGGCATTTTGGAAAACTGGCATAAACATAATGTACATACCTTACAGGATGTACAGGTCTGTGATGACAATTATAATAAGAAAAAAGCAAACAATACAAGAGGCAATAAACCGGCTATCCAGAAAAGCAATAACAGAAATCAGTTTCATGCTTTTGAGCAAAGGAACACTTCTGCGGCTGAAATAGATCAGCTTGAAAAAATGTTGCTAAAACGTTAAAATCCAACTAGTATGATCTTAGACTCTAATCAGGATTCTTTGAATGGATTCTGAGCAGCCGCATCTTAGAAAGGAAAACCAATGGGAATTTCAAGCACGCAGTATAAAGATATCATGTATCAGTATGACCAGACACGCATGAAAAACCAGCGCAAATTAGATGAACGTTATGAAACGCTCTACAAAAAATTTCCTGAATTAAAGGAGATTCACAATCATCTTGTAGAACTCTCAATCCGCCAGGCACGTATGGAAGTATTAAATCCGGAATCTGCCAAAACAAACAATAAAGATTATTTAAAAGCACAAAGCGACCTACTTGCCAAGAAAGCAGAAATTCTGCGTGAAAACGGATATCCCGCAGACTATCTAAACTCGATCTTTACCTGTAAAGATTGCAAAGATACCGGTTTTATCGACAATACGCCCTGTCATTGTTTTCAAAAAGCAAAACTCGATGCATTATACGAAAATTCCAATCTGTCTGATATATTAGAACAGGAGAATTTCGATACATTCTGCGTGGATTATTATGATGATACGACATGTAACGAAAACCTTTCTATCACACCTCGTGAGAATATCATCAAGATACAGGAAATGTGTAAACAATTTATTGCCCATTTTGACACAGATTACAACAACCTGCTCTTTTATGGTCCTACCGGTGTAGGAAAAACCTTTTTGACACATTGCATTGCAAAAGCTCTTTTAGATACCGGGCATACTGTTGTTTACTTGACTTCTCTACAACTATTTGATATTTTAGAAAAAAATAAGTTTCATCGGGATGATCCTTATACAACAAATGAGCAGATTGCTTATATTTTAAATAGTGACTTACTGATCATTGATGATCTGGGTACGGAACTGACCAACTCTTTTACCGGCTCCCAGCTTTATTATTTTATAGAAGAAAGACACGTCAACAAACGTTCAACGATCATTTCAACAAACCTTTCTTTTGCTGATCTGAGAGATCGTTACAGTGAGCGGATCTTTTCCCGTTTTACCGGATATTATGATTTCAAGCAGATTATCGGTACAGATATCCGTATTTTAAAAGCTTTAAAAAGATAAATATTATTATTTATATATACAAGCCCTTTTGGTTTTATCAGATTTTGTAACTGCGCTACGGATCTGAATGTAGATAACGCCCATTGTTTTGCGCAGAGATGGAGGTTAATATGAAACGACACGACAAACTAGCAGAAACAATTCCTGTAGGTACCCTCGGTATCCTTGCTTTGGAAAGCAGCCGCGATATGGGAAAAAGAGTAAATGATTACATTGTTGACTGGCGTGAGGAGCGCGCACAAAAACATGCAGTAGCTTCTACTTTCGCAGGATATAACAGAGACTCTTTTATCATTGATTCTGCATGCCCTCGCTTTGGTTCCGGTGAAGCAAAAGGTCTGATCCGTGAATCAGTACGCGGTGACGATCTATATCTTTTAGTTGATGTTTGCAACTATAGCTTAACATATTCTGTATGTGGTCAGACAAACCATATGTCGCCGGATGACCATTATCAGGATTTAAAAAGAATCATCGCAGCTGTAGGTGGAAAAGCGCGTCGTATTACTGTGATCATGCCTTTCTTATATGAAAGCCGCCAGCACAGAAGAAGTGCCCGCGAATCACTTGATTGTGCACTGGCATTACAGGAATTAACCCAGATGGGTGTAGAAAATATTATTACATTTGATGCTCACGATCCTCGTGTACAGAATGCGATCCCATTAAAGAGTTTTGAAACCGTTCAGCCTACTTACCAGTTTATCAAGGCTCTTTTAAAGAATGTAGACAACCTCACCGTTGACGCTGACCATTTAATGGTGATCAGCCCGGATGAAGGTGCATTAGGTCGTGCCGTATACTATGCTAATGTTCTTGGTATTGATATCGGTATGTTCTATAAACGCCGTGATTACAGCCGCATTGTAGATGGACGTAATCCTATTATCGCTCATGAATTCTTAGGAGCAAACCTGGAAGGCAAAGATGTCATCATTATTGATGATATGATTTCTTCCGGCGAAAGCATGATTGATGTAGCCACAGAATTAAAGAGAAGAAAAGCCGGTCGTATCTTTGTTGCTGCCACTTTCGGACTGTTCACAAATGGAATGTCTAAATTCGATGAAGCACATGAAAAAGGACTGATCGACAAAGTTCTTACAACCAATCTGGTATACCAGCCGGAGGATGTTCTTTCACGTGATTATTATGTCAGTGTTGATATGAGCAAATATATCGCTTTATTGATCGATACCTTAAATCACGACCAGTCAATCAGTGAACTTTTAAATCCAACAGAACGAATTCAGAATATTTTGAAAAAATATGGTCAGAGATAGAAAAAAGACGCTTGGTTCCTAAAGATCCGACTCTTAAAAAAATTTTTGGAAAATGAAATATCCTAAAACAACATGGGAAATTGATAGTATCATTCCTTACCGTACAAACCGTTGGGGAGAGAACATTCAATTTCCCACGTTTTTATTTTTGCAATTTTTATACAGATATTCCTTTCAAACAACGATCCCTGTATCACATATACGATATGGTACCCTCTCTATTTTCCTTTTTTCATTCTTGTGCCCGCTACCTGAAATCAAACACTCTGGCATTGCATATTTATGACATTTTTACATATATCGGCAAATATGGATTGTTTTTTTGCAGGAAAGAAGATATACTAAAAAGTAGATGCGTTTTTAGTATTCTGATCTAAAAATGCTATGAAAATTTTAAGCAAACACAATGTACAAAGGGGATATGCATTTTTGCATCAAACACTTTAGAATGGAGAAGAACATGAAGAAAAAAATATGTCAGATAGCACTTGGCAGTTTACTTGGCTTTTTTTGCGTACTCGGATGTTGTACAACGCAGGCACAAGCAAAACCCGGAGATCCGTATTCTTCCGATAAAGCTGCCGCCTATGCGGATTCTTGCTTTAAAAAAGTAGGAAACAAACACAAAAAGAATCCAAACAAAAAATATGGGGAAGAATTATGTGCCGGTTATGTATCGCAATGCCTGAAAGAAGGCGGTATGAGCATGGATGAGACCTGGTGCTGGAAAGGGATTAACAAAACGACCGAAGCATGGCGTTTGTCAAAACGCTTATTTACATATCTGAAAAATTCAGGCTACAAAGTCACTTACTCTCCATCGGCATCTGATGTACAAAAAGGCGATGTTGTCTTTTACTGGACCAACGGAGGCTGGGGACATGTTGCCATCTGTGTAGGTAAAAACAAGGATGGGAAGCCGCTTGTCAATGCCTATAATGATCCTCATTATCACTTTTCCTACTGGACCATGGGATATAAAACCTGTGTCATTTCTATGCAAAATGGGTTACAGACACCGACGATACAACAGGATATTATCAAAAACGGCAAAAGGATCACAATCACTCCCGCAGCTAATGCAGCAGCAACTTATTATACCACAGATGGTTCAACACCTACCCAGAACTCTTCTGTATATCAGGGACCTTTTACTATAACAAAAAATACAACTATCAAAGCAGTTTCGATCATGGCAAACAATATAAACAGTGATATAACAGCTTCTTTTGTAGACATCCAGAAAACAATAGAAGAAGGAACTTATTATATTAAGACTGCTAACAACCGGAAAATGACGCTGGGCATCAATCACAGTTCTAAGCAGGAAAAGATGCCGCTCACGCTTCTTCCAAGCAATGCACAATACAGCAGAAAAGTCTCTGTAAAATATACCGGAAATGGTATTTATACATTCACCCTTTTACATTCCGGTTATGTATTATCCGAGAACAGCGCGTCTACACCAGCCTCTTTATCAGGTAAGGTACAGGCTGGTGCGATTCGCCCTGTTGCCGGCAATGTGATCCAGTCAAAATACAAAGCAGATAGTCGTCAGAAATGGAAACTTCATTATGTCAACAGCCGGCGTTATACGATTACAAATGCAGCAACGAACCATTTCTTATCAGTTGGTAACAGCAAGTCATCAGGTAGTTATGCTTATACAGCTTCCGTCGCAGAAAACAGCGGACAGGTCTGGAATCTGACTCCAACAACACAATCGGAATTAAAAATAAACAATTTTAAATCCGTAAAGAATATTTGGTTCCGAAAATGCTATGCATTACACGGAACGGTTCAGTCAAATTACAATTTACAATCTGTGGCCGCACAATTTACGAATAGTAAAGGAAAAACCATTGTATCTGCTACGGCAAAACCGCATACCAAAAAATATTCCCTTGCAAAACTTGGTTCTAAAATTTCTTTAAAACATAAAAAGAAGGGAACATATACATTTACAATAACTGCCAAAGATACAGCACAGGATACAAAGACTTTAATTCGCAAAAAAGTTCGCATCCACTAGGCATCTTGTCTAATATTAACGTTTTATTCGTATTCTGTTCATATTTTGTTCATATGTATTGTGTATGATAATAGACAAGAAGTAATTGATTGAGTTCAACTTCTTATTAATTTGCTTATTGACTTATGATTGAGATAGATTCTTTTTCATTTTTTCATTTTGGCCGCTGGTAGCTCCCTCTACCAGCGGCTACTCCTTTAAGGAGTTTTTTCTCTTTTATTTATGTAATCATTAAAAAAATAAAACGCCTAAAAAATAGGCGTTTTATTTTTTTCTAACTATATTCTTTCATTTTTGGGCATTTCGTTTTATATTTCTCGCTACCTCTTTGCGAATTGACATATTATACTTGCAAGCTTTTATTCCAGTTCATCTAATCTCGAAATGAATGCCAGTACAATCTCAATACCGATTTTAGCTGCCTGCTGTGCAAACTCCGCATAATCCATTGCACCACCATCTCCATCGGAAATAGAACGAAGCACTGCAAACGGAACTTTATTCATATAACATACATGTCCGATGCTGCCACCTTCCATTTCTGCTGCAACGGCTTCAAATCTTTCATGAAGTTTTTGCTTTTGTTTTTGTTCATGCATAAAAAGATCACCGGTTGCGATCGTTCCAATCGTATAATGAATCTGTTTCTCTTCAAGACACTTTGCAAGCAATGCTGTCATCTTTTTGTCGCTTGGAATATAAATCTGGTCTATACCGGACAACAGTCCGACCGGATCTCCAAGCGCCGATGTATTCATATCATGCTGTACAACCTGATTGGCAAGAGCAACATCCATCACACCAAGATCGGAACATAAAGTACCGGCTACACCAATATTGATAATACGATCGACCTGATAGGTTAAGATCATGGCTTCCGTACAGATTGCGGCAAATACTTTTCCAACACCACAGACTGCTGCAACAACCTCAACATCACCTATCGTTCCTTTGACAAATTTAACACTGCTGATTTCTTCTATACTACTATTTTCAAGCGATTTCTTCAGATTATCAATTTCCATTTGCATCGCTCCGATTACACCTATTCTCACAATCTTTTCTCCTATTCTTCTTATATCTGCTAATGTTTCATTAAACTTTTAGCTTTGTTTGTCACCGTATCTATTACTGTATTATTTTACACATATTATTCTTTGCGGTACACCATTACATTATCTGAATATGCTTTGTAATGATCTATTTTACTCTAACAAGAAGCTGTACCGTATTTGTATGTGCTGCACTTTCCTACTCAAAATGTTGAATTCTGTATTAGTCTTCACTTTCCTGCTCAGAATATATGAATTCTGTATTAGTCTTTGCTTTCCTACTCAGGATATATAAATTCTATATTGGCCTGTGCTTTCCTACTCAGGATAAGTAAATTCTGTGTTTGTCTGTGCTTCTAATACGGCAAGATATGTTTTGCATTCTTCCTTTGCAATGCCCAGATCCAGGTTTTCGTAATGTCCGCATTCTGCAGCAGATGCGCCAAAGACTTCGCCTTCGTGTGCAATGATCTTGCGAAGAACATCCTTTGTGATCTCAAACACTTTCTTAGGTGCAACATCCTTTACCAACAGATAAAAGCCTGTCTGACATCCCATTGGTCCAAAATAGATCACAGAATTTGCAATCTCTGAATTACGGATATATGTTGCAAACATGTGCTCTACAGAATGCATATCGGCATTGCTCATATAATCCCCTTTGTTTGGTCTTCTTGTACGAAGATCATAGGTTGTGATATCACCATCTTTTCTTGAAATATAAAATCCCGGCATTAATACATCATGATTGATTGTAAAACTTGTAATTCGATCCATTTGTTATCATCCTTTCCTGCTATTTTCCTGAATATCCTTTCTTTTGCTCAGAACAGTTTTTGTGTGATGTTTGAAAAATCCCATTCACAGAACTACTTTCTTCCTGCTCTTTGAAAACTCTATTCTCTGGATTCACTTTCTATTCCATGTCTGTCTCTGCTTTTTCTTTATACTTTTGCTTCTTAGAAACCTTTCTCTGCTTTGCAAGGTATGCTTTTGGACAAGACACTCTATCATTTAGAATAGCATTTTTTTAACAAACAATCAAATTTCCCCGCTACGGATTTTCATTTACGCACACTACGGATTTTTCATTTAAACGCACTACGGTTTTTCGTTTACATACACTACGTTTTTTTCATTTAAACGCACTACGGTTTTTCGTTTACACTCACTACGTTTTTTTCATTTACACGCACTACGGATTTTTCGTTTATTGATACAGTCGTTCATATTGTGGCAGTTTCTTCCATTCTTTGCTGTTTTGCAATAATTCCATGATATCTTTACATGTCTGCAGAAACAGCCTGCCCTTTTGATCCTTTGCCTCAAATGTATAGGCAATCTGATCGCATTGGATCGTCTTACTGTAATCCCCATATGATACCGTAAGTTCGATCGACAAAGACGGACTCGACATAGAACCCGGATTCGGGTCATAACGATCCGGGTAAGAATCTATATCCATCTGTCGGATCTTCTCCCATATCTGCTTTCTCTGTGCTTTTGATACGGCCAATTTCGTCGTGTAACGCTCCGGGTGTTTTGCTCTCTGGTCTTTGACCAGAACTTTGCTCGCACTGTCATAGAACATATTATTTTCTGTTCCGAAAGAAAAATAAAACGAAAAATCTTCCGGCATCTGATTCGAACGGTCATACCGGATAATCCCAAAAAGAATCACACAACTGATCATGATAAAGCAGACAGGCATCCATAAATGTCTGCCTGCTTCCTTGTCTTTTCCCGATATTCCATATAATTTTTGCTGCATATTATCCCCCCCTATTACGCTTTTATAACTTTTATGCAGCACGCCATTACACCATTGTGCTATACTTGTACATCGCAGATACGTGCTTTGCATTTTTATGCCTGACACAAGCCTGACACTTTTTAGCCATTTAACATTTAATACTCTTTATCTGCCTTTTTGATCCAGTCACAAACCCATTTCAGATCGGATTCTGCCACTTCAAAGTGATCTCCTGTATTATATTTTCCATATTGATAAAATATGCATTCTTTTCCGCTGCAATATACACCAAGAATCAATTTTTCCTTCTGACGGTTCTCTATTGTAAGATAATAACAATCTGCCGGTTTTTTAGAAGATATTTCATCCCAGCTTACCTCATGTGCATTGAATCCATCTTCTTCACCCGCCTTTGGTTCCTTACTATTCTGGTTAATTTTTTTAATCGCCTGCAGGATATTGGCTTTTTCCTGCTCTTTCGTGTAAACTGCTACGATCCGATCGGTATTTTCTTTGCTTCTTGCCCTATAGCGTTCCAGTGTAACGGAACGGATATCTTCTCCCTTTTGAATTGCAAATTTGTCTTTTAAGACGTCTTTTCCTTTTAGTCCCTGCCATGCAAATACATATTTTGCAATCGCCATATTTTCATCTTTGTCTTTTAATATGTAATAGCAATGGCTCTTACGGTCTGACAACTGATATACCTTCCATGTCTTTTCTTTTTGGTTATGATAAGGTGCACGCGCATAGCATACAATTGCCGTTCCTGTTTTGCCACCCTGTTTTTGTTCCAATGTATACGAAGTTTTTTTGTATGCCACTTTACGCAATGCATTTTTCTGTGTGCTGCTCAGATAGCGTATCAGATAAATGTATTCTTTCTTTTCCTGCCTGATCGTCCCTCTCAATACATCTATACCATATTTACTGCCATCCGTGCTTCCCTCCTGATAGAGCTTTTCAATCATTTTGGTTGTATTGCTAACACGATTCTTATTCCGGTATTGCATAAAGAATATACCGATTGCAACAACAAACACGACCATAATGGCTAACGATACCATATGTGCTTTTCTGCGTGGATTCGGTATATCCATTTTTCTGATCTTTTCATAGATCCTATCCTCAAAAGAGTCCCTCTCCTCTTCCTGATATACAGGTAATGTCTCTTTCTTTTCCTGCTGATAAATTTGCAATGCCTCTTTGATCACTTTGTCTTTTCTTCTCATCGCAACCCCTCCAAACTTTTTAATAACTGCTGTCTGCCCCGATGAATTTGTGAACGCACTGTGTTGTATGAGCGGTTTAGCACATCCGCGATTTCTCTTGGTTTCATTTCATTCAGGTAATATAATGTTAAAATTTCCCGGTAATCGTGATCCATCGTATCGATTGCATACAATACCCTCTTTACTTCTTCGCTGTCACAAACAGCCTTTTCTAAATCAAATGCATCGATTGGTTCGACGATCAGTTCTTCATAGGAGATTCCTGCCTTTTGGTTCTTCCGGTACAGATCAATGGCTGCATTCCGAACAACTGTCTGCACATAGGCTTTCGTCCGATAATCCTCAATATCTCCAAGCTTATCCATATGGCGCGATATTGCCAATATGCTGTTTTGTACAGCGTCTTCGGCATCTTCTTTCCGATGCAATATACTCATGGCAATCTGCATCATACTCTTTTGATGATACCGATATAAATCCGCCAGTTTTTGCCGTTCTTGTTCCTCCCAGCTCTTCTTTTTTCCAATCCCCAAACATTTCCCTTCTTTCTTTGCTCTTTTGCTTTATCAGGCGTTCTGTTATATATAACGCAATGATTTGCCAAAGTGATGCATTTTTTTCTTAATTTTACACTATTTGAGTAAATGTCGCGAGCAGAGCTTGAATAAGAATTTTACAATTCAAGAAATGCCGGAACAATTCCGGTCAAAACACTACTGCAAAACGGACATTGTCCCTGCTATACAGCAAAAATGGAGAAATACCATTTCTGATATTTCTCCATTTTTATTTTTAGATTTGAACCTGCTCTTCATAACGAACTATGTTTTTTAGTTTTAAAATTAGTTTTCGACATAGAACTCTATTATTGAACAGTTATTTGACAATGCTTCTTTCTCAATCTGTGCCAGCAATCTGTCAATGCCTCTGATCAAGAAAGTTTTTCTACACCAAGTGTTACTTTCTCACCATTGATGCTCCACTCTTTTGTAAAGCCTGCTGCCTTGTCATAAGTAATTTCGTCTGCCATAACTTCTGACTTGATCTGTGCTTCGTTCTTCTGAACGATTTCTTTGACCTTATCATTATCCTGCATAGACACACGGATATGATCCATAACTTCAAAGCCTGCATCCTTACGCATTGTCTGTACCTTACTGATCACTTCACGGACAAAGCCTTCTTCTAAAAGTTCCGGTGTCAGGTTTGTATCCAGAACAACCGTGATACCATGATCACTATCTGAAATGTAACCTTCCATCTGGGCTGCTTCGATCAAAAGATCATCTTTTTCCAAAGCTTCTTCGTTACCGTCTACTGTGATCGTAAGATTTCCTTTTTCGTTTAATTCTGCCATAGCAGCCTGACCATCCAGTGAAGCAAGGATCTCACGGACTGCATTGATGTTCTTACCGAAACGGCGACCAAGAGTCTTTAACTGTGGCTTGAAGCTATATGTGGTCAGTTTGCTAACATCGCCGGTAAATTCTGCTTCCTTTACATTTAACTCATCACGGATAATATCCATATAGAAGTCAGAAAGCTCTTTGTCTGCTTTGACATACATCTTGCCAATCGGCTGACGGTTCTTGATATTTGCTGTATTACGGCAGGCACGTCCAAGTCCACCAGCCTCTAATACTTCTTCCATATCTTCTTCTAACTTTGTATCGATCCAGTCTTCTTTGACTTCAGGGAAGTCACAAAGATGTACACTTTCCGGTGCATTTGCATCAATAGAGCATACCAGATTCCGATAAATGTCTTCTGTCATAAACGGGATCATTGGTGCTGCTGCCTTTGAGATCGTTACAAGAGCAGTATACAATGTCATATACGCATTGATCTTATCCTGTTCCATTCCCTTTGCCCAGAAACGGTCACGACAGCGTCTTACATACCAGTTACTCATTTCATCGACAAAATCCTGTAGTGCTCTTGCTGTCTCAGGAATCTTATAGGCTGCAAGATTTTCATCAACAGCTTTTACGGTACTGTTTAAGCGGGAAAGCAGCCATTTGTCCATAACAGGAAGTTTGTCATAATCCAATGTGTATTTTGTTGCATCAAATTCATCAATATTAGCATACAATACGAAGAATGCATAAGTATTCCATAAAGTACCCATAAACTTACGCTGTCCTTCCTGTACAGCTTTGCCATGAAAACGGTTTGGAAGCCATGGAGCACTGTTTACATAGAAGTACCAACGGATTGCATCTGCACCGTATTTTTCAAGAGCATCAAACGGATCTACTGCATTTCCTTTTGATTTACTCATCTTCTGGCCATTTTCATCCTGCACATGACCTAATACGATAACATTTTCGTATGGTGCTTTGTTAAACAGAAGCGTTGACTCTGCCATCAATGAATAGAACCATCCTCTTGTCTGGTCAACTGCCTCTGAAATGAACTGTGCCGGGAACTGCTTCTCAAAGAGATCTTTGTTCTCAAACGGATAATGATGCTGTGCAAACGGCATTGCTCCGGAATCGAACCAGCAGTCAATAACTTCCGGTACACGATGCATGGTCTTGCCACAATCCGGGCAGGTAAATGTCACTTCATCAATATATGGACGATGTAATTCCACTTTCGCATCTTCCGGATTACCACTGCGCTGTGCAAGCTCTGCACGGCTTCCGATCGATTCCTGATGTCCACAGCCTTCACACTCCCATACGTTTAAAGGAGTTCCCCAATAACGGTTACGGCTGATACCCCAGTCCTGAATATTCTCTAACCAGTTACCGAAACGACCTTTACCGATGGATTCAGGAATCCAGTTGACGGTATTGTTGTTGCGTACCAGATCATCCTTAACTTCTGTCATTTTGATAAACCATGATTCACGTGCATAGTAGATCAGCGGTGTATCACATCTCCAGCAATGCGGGTAATCATGTTCGAATTTTGGTGCATCAAATAATTTACCATCTTTATCGAGATCCTTTAACACTTCAGGATCTGCTTTCTTTACAAATAAGCCGGCAAACGGTGTTTCTTCTGTCATTTCACCTTTACCGTTTACAAACTGTACAAACGGGAGATCATAATTACGTCCGACATTCGCATCATCTTCACCGAATGCAGGTGCGATATGAACGATACCGGTACCATCTGACATCGTAACGTAAGTATCACAGGTTACAAAGAATCCCTTCTTATGCTGCTTATCCGCTACTTCTTTTGCACATGCATATAATGGCTCATATTCTTTATACTCTAAGTCTTTACCGGTAAATGTTTCTAATACTTCATATGCTTCTACGCCTTCTTCTTTGTTTGCAAGCTTACCAAGCACTGTATCAAGAAGAGCTTTTGCCATATAGTAAGTATAGCCATCTGCAGCTTTTACTTTACAATAGATTTCATCCGGATTGACACAAAGTGCAACGTTTGATGGAAGTGTCCAAGGAGTTGTCGTCCATGCAAGGAAATAAGCATCTTCTCCAACCACTTTAAAACGTACAACAGCGGAACGTTCTTTGACTAATTTGTATCCCTGTGCTACTTCCTGTGAAGAAAGAGGTGTTCCGCATCTTGGACAGTAAGGTACGATCTTAAAGCCTTTGTATAAGAGATTCTTATTCCAGATCTCTTTTAATGCCCACCACTCTGACTCAATGAAATTGTCATCGTAAGTAACATATGGATTATCCATATCTGCCCAGAAACCAACTGTGCCGGAAAAGTCTTCCCACATTCCTTTGTATTTCCATACAGATTCTTTACATTTCTTGATGAATGGCTCCATTCCATATTCTTCAATCTGCTCTTTGCCATCCAGACCAAGCATCTTTTCTACTTCAAGCTCTACAGGAAGACCATGGGTATCCCATCCTGCTTTACGTGGAACCATATAACCTTTCATGGTCTTATATCGTGGGATCATATCCTTGATAACACGAGTCAGGACATGACCGATATGCGGCTTACCATTTGCAGTAGGAGGTCCATCATAGAATGTGTAAGTAGGATTTCCCTCCCTTGCTTTCATTGATTTTTCAAAGATTTTCTGATTACGCCAAAACTTGCCGACATTTTTCTCACGGTCAACAAAGTTTAAGTTCGTCGAAACTTTCTCGTACATAGTTACTCTTTCCTTTCTTTTTATGATTTTGCCTGATAAAAAACTTTAAAAGATTGCAATGTAAATGATTTCCCAATAAAGATCGGGAATAAAAAACAAAAAAAGCTTCCATCCCAAAACAGGATGAAAGCCGTTACAATCATAAACCACCTATTCTGATGTACCTTCGATACACAACCCATATAACGGTGGGAACCGTCGTAATGTACTCAATTTCTTTTTCCATCCGAAGCTTCGGAGTGATCTTCACGATCCGGTACTCTGCATCCGGTTCTCACTATCCCGGATTCACTTTGCCTTTTCCCAAAAAGCTACTGTCTCCATCAACGCTTTTATCAACACAAGATATATTTCATAATATAACCTGCTTTTTCATTTGTCAAGACCGTTTCTTCCCGGAATGCATTCTTTCCATTGTCTGCTGACCTTTTAGTTCAAATGCATTCTTTCTATTGTCCGGCTGACTTTTTAACCGGATCGCATTCTTTTTCTGCATGACAATCGTTTTTCCTGATATTATTTTTCTTCAAGGATAGCTCTTGCAACATGCACACCACTTGCCGAAGCATGTGAAAGCGAATGCGTCACCCCACTGCAATCACCGATGATATACAAACCTTTATGTGCTGTCTCTAAGTTACGGTCAAGTTCTACTTCCATATTATAGAACTTAACTTCGACACCATATAATAACGTATCGTCATTTGCCGTACCCGGTGCGATCTTATCAAGTGCATAGATCATCTCAATAATTCCGTCTAAGATACGCTTTGGCATAACAAGACTTAAATCACCCGGTGTTGCCTTTAATGTCGGCGTTACAAAGCTTTCCTCGATTCGGCGTGCATTGCTGCGTCGTCCACGGATCAGATCGCCGAAACGCTGTACTAAAACACCGCCACCTAACATATTGGAAAGTCTGGCGATACTCTCACCATATCCATTACTGTCACGGAACGGCTCTGAAAAATGCTTGGCAACCAAAAGTGCAAAGTTTGTATTTGCCGTGTGCTTTGCCGGATCTTCATAACTGTGTCCGTTTACCGTTACAATACCGTTCGTGTTCTCATTAACCACAACGCCATGCGGATTCATACAGAATGTACGAACCAGATCTTCAAACTTCTCCGTGCGATATACGATCTTGCTTTCATATAATTCATCGGTCAGATGCGAAAATACTTCTGCCGGAAGTTCGACACGGACACCGATATCCACACGATTGGATTTTGTTTTGATCTCCAGATCACTGCAAAGTTTTTCTGCCCATTTACTTCCGCTTCTTCCTGCGGAAACGATACATTTACTACAACTGTAGTTTTTATCTGCTGTAGATACTACATAACCCTCTTCTGTCTTTTGAACACTTTCTACATAAGTATCAAAATAAAAGTCTGCTTTTGAACTTAATTCTTTGTACATATTCTGTAACACGATATAATTGATATCTGTTCCCAGATGACGTACTGACGCATCCAGAAGATGAAGTCCGTTTTGTAAACAAAGTTTCTTAATGTGCGTATTGGTTGTGGAATACAGCTTTGTGCCTTCCCCACCGTATTTTACATTCAGATCATCTACATAATGCATCAGCTCCATGGCCTTTTCTTTCCCGATATATTCATAAAGTGTGCCACCGAACTGATTGGTAATATTGTATTTTCCATCGGAGAATGCACCTGCTCCGCCAAAACCATTCATAATCGAACAGCTCTTGCAATTAATACATGATTTAATCTTATCTCCATCGATCGGACATTTTCTCTTTTCCAATGCATGGCCGCCCTCTAAAACTGCGATACGCAGATCACTTTTTTCTTTTGTCAGTTCATATGCCGCAAAAATACCTCCCGGTCCGGCTCCAATAATGATCACATCATAATCCATCTACAAGTACCTCCTCACTCTGTAAAGCTGTCCTATGACAAGCCTGTTTCTTTGTTTATACAATCTAAGCAACCTTTACATTATAATATAGAACGCCTTTCTAATCAATCATTTTTCTCGTAAAACAAAATAGAAAATGCGTCTTATTAATGTTTTTGATCTGCGTTTCTATTTCTTTTCTTTTTTGGAGCACTGTTTCACCTGATAAGAATTTTTAAGATTTTTTTCTTTTTTGCCCTGATTATGGGCGCTCTCATCTGATATAGGGGCAAGGCCAGTTCTGATGTACATTGCTGTTTGGGAATCTCTAAGCCCGTCGCCACTTGGCTGCTGTTTTTTAGCAGACTATGTGTGCGCTACGTGGCTTTGCGAAGCGGGAGCGTGTCCCAAACAACAATGCTACTCAGACTGAGTCGCCCCTATAGTTATGACCCGCGCCCAATCAGCAAAAAAGATTAAAAATCAAAAATTCTAATCAGCTGTCGTGTCAATCCAAAAAGAAATAGAAATAGAAACGCAGCCTAAAAGTTTAAGATAGGACGCATTTCCTATTTTGTTTTACGAATGGCTGCTTTATGGTTTGGAAACTTTCGGATATTTTTCAAAAAAACATTGCAGTTATTTTGTGATCTATACTATAATAATATGATAGAAAAAAGAAGCAGGCCGACATAAACACCCGGTCTGTATCATTTTGTATTTCCAAAGGAGGGTTACATACTATGAAAAAAATAGTATTAACAGGTGGCGGTACTGCCGGACATGTTACACCAAACATTGCATTGATACCGGAATTAAAAAAACAGGGATATTCCATCTCTTATATCGGCTCTTACGAAGGTATTGAGCGTAAACTGATCGCAGATCTCGATATTCCTTATTATCCGATCTCCAGTGGTAAGCTGCGCCGTTATATTGATATAAAGAATTTAAGCGATCCGTTCAAAGTCATTAAAGGACTGCATCAGGCACGTAAATTACTAAAAAAGATCAAACCGGATGTTGTCTTTTCCAAAGGCGGCTTTGTATCCGTTCCTGTTGTACTGGCTGCCAAATCCAGAAAGATTCCTTGTGTGATCCATGAATCCGATATGACACCGGGACTTGCAAATAAGATCTGTATTCCTTGTGCAAACCGTGTCTGCACGAACTTTCCGGAAACGATCAAGCATCTTCCGCCGCAAAAAGCTGTTCTTACCGGCTCACCGATCCGCGAGGAACTCTTCCACGGCGATAAAGAAAAAGGGCTTGCTTTCTGTGGATTTACCGATGAGAAACCTACGCTTCTGATCATTGGAGGAAGTCTTGGCGCAGTTGCAGTCAATACTGCGGTCCGCAGTATTCTTCCAAAACTGTTAGAAAAATTCCAAATCATCCATCTTTGCGGCAAAGGCAAGCTCGATGAATCCTTAAACGGTACGAAAGGATATGTACAATATGAATATATCAAAGAAGAGTTATGTGATCTGATGGCGGCCGCTGATGTAATGATCTCCCGTGCTGGTGCAAATGCAATCTGTGAGATCCTTGCTCTTCGTAAACCAAACATCCTGATCCCATTATCAGCACAAGCCAGCCGTGGTGATCAGATCCTGAATGCTGCATCATTTGAAAAAGCCGGTTACAGTATTGTCATTCAGGAAGAAGATGTTACTGACCAGAAACTTTATGATGCCGTTTTACAAGCATATGAACATCGTGACGAATATGTAAAAGCCATGAAACGAAGCCAGTTGAATAATTCGATTGAAAAGATCGTCGGACTGATCAACGAAGCTGCCAATAAAAAATAAAAAGCAAAGACAGCGTTTTGATCATACCCGTTAAAATGCCGTCACCATATAACTTATATTTTTTAAAAGGAAACCAAAGCACATAGCAAGATTCTATATCACTTATATCTTTTAAAAGAAAAGCATATAGTAAGATTTCTGTATATACCGATCTGCTAAAGTCAATTTTCATTCTGACTTTAAAGAAATGTAATATCTTTCTTACTATATGCTTTTTACTTTCTATCCGGCGTACTTTTTTGATCTGTTCGCTTACCGGACAGCATACTGATCCGTCTATTGCACCGGTCAGTTTATTGCACTGATCACTCCAATTGCCTGATATTGTATCTTTGCCGTAATTTTTCCTTTTGCATTCATGATTCCGTATTTTCCATTCTTTTGTACGATCGTATAACCGGTATCGCCAAAATCTTGAATGTCATTATATTCTGCCTTTGCAATCTGGTTGCCATAACGGTCGATCACACCGAATTTTCCATCCATACAGACTACGACAAGTCCATTTTCAGAAAACTCTCTTGCCTTTTCATAATCGGGATCGATCGCATATTCAAAGTCTGTTCCAAGATAGCCAAACTTTTTATTTTTCTGAAACAATGCACGTCCGCCTACAAAATCCCATACTTTCACATAAGTCGGTTTCAACACTTCTTTTCCATTTGTATTGATATAGCCCCAGCGTGTTGCACGAAAAACTGCTGCCATTTTGTTATCTCCAAAATCACGTGCATTCTCATATTTTGGCTTAACGATCACTGTTCCTGTCCGGTCAACATAACCATACAGATCATTCTGACAGATCAATGCCAAACCATCCTTGCTAAATGCTCCCATGGAATCATATTGGCAGGCTACTGTCTGTACACCTTTTTGATCGATCGCACCATAACCGGATTTTGTCTGCACGATTGCATTGCCATGACCATCAAAATCAGATGCCGTAAGATAGACAGCTTTGATCACTTCTTCGCCCTGTGCATTGATAAATCCATATTTTCCGTTACGTTTAATACGCGCCAGTCCATTTTTTGCAAATGTATATGCTTCTTCATAACGCGGCTCGATCGCAATGGTTCCGGATTGCTTGATATATCCGTATTGACCATTTTTTTCTACAACAGCATAGCCATTAGTCATATCACTTCCCTGATCATAGATCGGTTTAACGCAATAATTTCCTTTTGTATCAATATAACCTGTTTTCCCCTTTTTCTCTACTACCGCTATACCATCTTGAAATGCTCCGGCATACGAAAATTCCTTATCAAAAAGCTTTTTACCATTTGCATCAATATAATAAAAGCTATCCTTGTCTTTTACCGGAATCACGATCTTGGATGCTTCCTGTACTTTTACATTGACTGTCTTAATCTCTTTTTTTCCGCCACATCCGGTCAATGTACTACAGATTGTCAGACCAAGTGCAAGCAGTATACTCCATTTCTTTCTATCTTTACTCATGTATTCTTACACATTCTCCTTTCCTAGCCATATGACTTTAAGTATATCGAACCTGTCTCTAAGCGTCAATATGTCTCCCTTTCTTTTGCTCATGTACCTGACCGGCGGATAAAAGAAAGACCGTGATCACCAAAGAGGGCAGCAAAAAATTTGTAGTGCCAAAAGCAAACAGACACACCAGAGAAATGACACCGCCTGTCACGGCTGCCATTTTCGTTTTTCTTTCTTTTCCTAAGACCTGTTCTAACAAAATAACAACAAATAATGCCATCATGGCAAAATCTATTCCCGTAAAATCTACCGGCAAAGCTTTTCCAAGCAAAGCACCGATTGCCGAACCGATCACCCAATATGCCTGATCAAGAAGAGATATCCAGAACCATGCATCCCGGTGTCTTTCCTGTTCATCCATGCTCCTGCATGCACATAGCACCGAATAGGTCTCATCTGTCAAAGAAAAGATCATGTAGATCTTCGATCTCATTTTTTGAAAAGAAGAAACAAATGATAACCCATAAAACAAATGACGGCTATTAACAAAAATTGTTGTCAGAAACATCGTAAGCGGAGAAACACAGCTTGCAAGCATCGGTATCATAATAAATTGCATGGATCCTGCATAAACAAATATGCTTAGCAAAAGAACCCATATTACTGAAAAACCGGAAGTCTGTGCTAATATTCCGAATGCCATCCCTAAAAAAAGATAACCGCACATAACCGGAATCGACTTTATAAAAGCATATCGTATATTTTGATTCGTAGTTTCGTTCATATCTTTTTCCTTTTTCCTTAAAATAATATGCTTTTTTTAGTTTTACTCTATCTGCTAAACCGTGTCAAGGTCAAATAGTTTTAAAAACAGCTCCCTTGCGGATCATTATTATATAGGAAACGGAAAGCTTCCTATATAGCAAAAAAAGAATCGCCGGGGAAGCGATTCTTTAAGGAGAAGGTATGAAAAAAATTTTAAGCACTCATCAAATGTTTTTCCTTCATTTGATAAGTCTATTGTAATGAGATTTTGTTAATTGCAAATGATGAAACTATGAATAAATTGTAACAACTTTATAGATAAATATTGTACAAGCATCTGTTTTTATGCTCTTGTATCCAAAAGGAATCCATAATATACTTTTTATCATTTTTTATTACAAATATGTTCCTTGTTTTTCTTTTATTTTGTATTGAACTTTATTCATCCGGCCGCATAACATTTCTCTGTTTTATTCTGATTCTTTTTTATTGGTTCTCACTAAATACATCGGTAATATCATGTAATGCAATAAATGCGGATGGATCAATCTCACTTATGATCTCGCGCATCTTCGTGATCTGGAAGCGATTGACAACAAAATAGATCACGGTTCTTTCTATCCCGGAATATCCGCCCACTGCATTTATTTTAGTCAGACCGGATTCAAATTCCAACGAAAGTGCATCACAGATCTCATCTGCTTTTGTCGTAATGATCATTGCACATTTTGCATGGTCAAAACCATCTACAATAAAATCAACGGTTTTTAATGCTGCCATATAAGTTACAATAGAATATAACGGAAGAATCCAGCTGTGGATCACAATACCACAGATGATATACAAGAGCACATTATATGTCATTACAAAGGTTCCAACTGAAACGCCCAGCCGTTTTGCAAAGATTACTGCCATAACTTCAATGCCATCCATTGCTCCATCAAAACGAATAGCAAGACCGCTTCCAATTCCCGATACCAATCCGCCAAACAACGCACATAAAAGTAAATCTTTTCCTGCCAGTGGAGATGCCAGACTTACATCTATCGGTAACACATCTGTAATGAGCCATGCCATAAAAGAATAGATAATAACCGTATATGTTGCATAAATCGTAAAATAGATCCCCTGCTTTTTTAATCCATATAGGAAAAGAGGAATATTTAATACGACCAGAAATACCGATAGTGAAAGATACGATGGTGTAATCTGGGATAACAGCATGGAAGTACCTGAAATTCCACTGTCATACAACTCTACCGGTGCTAAAAAAATTGTTACACCAAATGCATTAATACAGCCTGCAATCGTCAGCAAAAGAATATTTTTCCAACGAAGTCCTTTTAAAATTTCTAACACTTTTTTCAATAAAATACCTGCCTTTCTTTTTGAATCACCTTATAACTAAAACCTTATTTTCATAAGATTTTTCCCCTGTTTATTCCAAATCTTTTACTGCCTGTATGCCATTCATACTATATTTTTCCACAATCCGGCTAACGGTTCCATCCGCAACCATTTTTCTCAATACTTTTGTTAACTTATCTGCTATCTGTTGATCACTTTTTTTCGAAAAAGCAACACCAAGTTTTGCAGAATAAATACTTTCACTCAGAAAACGATATTGCGTTATTTCATCTTTGGTGTATTGTCTCAAAACACCTTCATGAGCTGCTATTGCATCAACATATCCTTTTCGCAATGCTGAAATCACTTCGTCAATTGTTTTAAAAGTCACCAGACTTTTTATTTTCGGTAAATGATTACTTTTATTTAAAAACAAAGTTTCCGGTTTTGTACCAACTTGTGCTGCAACAATCCTGCCATTCAAATCCGATAATTTCTTGATACTGCTATCTTTACGAACCACTATTACATGACGACTGCACATATAAGGTCCTGCCCAGTTGTATTTTTCTTCTCGACCGGTCATGGTATAACAGCCCCAAAGACAGTCTACCTTTCCACTTTCTAATATATTATCTTTTTGATCCCAGTCAATCTGACGAAACTCCGGCTGATAGCCCATTCTTTTGCACGCTTCTCTTGCAAGTGCGACATCGATTCCATGATATTCACCATCTTCTCCAATATAATTAAATGGTTCATAATTATCTGCACCGATCACTAATTTAGGAAATGCCCGTTCTTTTTCGCGTGACCTATTGCCACCAGCCGAACAACTGCATAATGAAATAAGCATGGTTGTGATCATGCATAACGCTATTATCTTTTTTCGGATCTTCTTTTTCATCTTTTACCTCATTTATGTTGCTGTCTACGTATGTTGATTTAATGTTTTGCTTTGATTCACTGATATATTCCAAGATAATGTTTCTTTTTTATCCCCTAATATATTCCAAGGTAATATTTCTTTTTTATACCCTGATATATATACTTCTGTCTGTACTTTTGCTATTTTACTTACCCATTTTACACAAGATTTGCTATACTATATGAGAATTCCGAAGCTATTTTTACTCTAACAGAATACGTCAAAAATCTTTTAGAAACAAAAATAATTGCATATAGAACATATAGACTCCAGAAGATATGCATTTATCTTTTCACATACAAACTTGCAAAAGCTTACTTTTTCATATGTATCACTATTAGTATAAAAATATTTTGGTTTTCCGTCAACTAACCTGTTTACCAAACAATCCAATCAGATCAACACCGGAGGAATTCTTATGTTATTATTAGTCACCTATACATTACAGCCACAAAAAAGAACATCCTTTTTACAGGATGTTCAAAACAGTCATATATTAGAACAGATTCGAAATGAAGACGGTTGCCTTCGTTATGAATACTATTTGCACGTTGAAAAAGACGATCAGATCCTTTTAGTCGAAGAATGGGCTTCCAAAGAGCAGCAGCAGATTCACCTACAACAATCGCCTATGCAGCTCTTAAAAGTGTACAAAGACAAGTATGTAGTGTCTACCGATGTTCGCATGCTGTCGTAACCTCTTCTTCTTTTCCAAAAATGATCCATGCCAGAGAACTGATCAAAAGGAAAAACGGATAAAATAAAAATGGAATGATATCAAAAGCCGATATATTTTTTCCTAATTCGGAAACTGCCGATACCGCTACAAGCATTTGTGCTCCATACGGAATGATTCCCTGTGTGATGCAGGAAAATGTATCGAGCAAAGAAGCCGATTTTTTAGCAGATACCCCATATGTTTTTGCCATTTCACGAGCAATAGGATTTGCCATAACGATCGCTACCGTATTGTTCGCTGTTGCTACATCCATTGCGGCTACCAGAATGCCCATACCGATCTGACCGCCCTTTTTTCCTTTAAACATCCTCTGAATCCAGCCAAGCAATGCCACAAACCCACCATATTCGCGGATCAAAGCACACATTGCAGAAACCAATATTGCTACCATGCAGGTTTCAAACATTCCGCTGACTCCACTCCCCATATTGCCAATGAGTTCTACACCTGTAGACTTTCCTGTCAGAAGCATGATCAGACTTCCGGAAAAGATTCCGGACAAAAGCACTAAAAACACATTACAGCCCGCTATTCCGCCTAACAACACTAAAATGTACGGTATCATCCGGATCAAATGATATTCTTTTTGTATGCCGCCTGTTACCGTTGTATTTGCAGATATGACACCAACCAGTATAAGAGTGACCACAGCTGCCGGGAATGCAATCCAAAAGTTTTTGTAAAATTTATCTTTCATTCTGCAGCCCTGTCCGTTGCACGCTGCGATCGTTGTATCAGATATAAACGACAGGTTATCACCAAACATAGCGCCACCCATAACCGTAGCAACGCAAAGAGGCATACCAAATCCCGATGCTTCCGATACAGCCGCTGCGATCGGTGTCAGAAGTGTAATTGTCCCAACAGAAGTTCCCATTGCAACCGATACAAAACAGGCAACCACAAACAGAACCATAACTGCGTATTTTGCCGGAATCATTTGCAACATAAAATATGCCACACTTTCCGCGCTGCTTCGTCCGACAACACCGACAAAAACACCGGCAGTCAAAAAGATCAAGAGCATTGTAATGATATTTTTATCTGCCAGTCCTTTCGCCATAATTTCTAGCTTTTCATCAAAAGATACCGATCGGTTCTGTAAGCAGGCTACTAGTATTGCTGCAAGAAATGCCACGATGATCGGTACATTGTAAAAACCCATTGGCACTTTCATAATATATTCTAATGTAATTCCAAGTCCAAGATATAAGATTAAAAAGACACCGATCGGAAGTAATGCAACCGGATTTGACTTTTGTTTCATTGTTCTGATTCCGTCCTTTCACAATAACATTCTCATACTATCTGTATTCTCTGACACCATGAATTTATATTTTAACAAATTATGCTATAAATGAAAAGACAGACGGAATATTTTACCATGTCGATAGGGGATAGAAGCAAAAGAAAAAGGCTGAAAAACATTCATAAACGAGAATGCTCTCAGCCTTAAAAATCAAATGCGGATAACAGGAGTTGAACCTGCACGAGGGTTGCTCACTAGAACCTAAATCTAGCGCGTCTGCCAATTCCGCCATATCCGCATATCCGGCACAAA